>Ga0123337_10003377_pt1 | contig 17086 bp, 12 predicted proteins | sample frozenSSSSmetaG_FD_89792 | JGI IMG/M metagenome (GOLD analysis project Ga0123337, IMG submission 89792) | Glacier valley bacterial and archeal communities from Borup Fiord, Nunavut, Canada, to study Microbial Dark Matter (Phase II) -... | ecosystem: Environmental > Aquatic > Freshwater > Ice >... | reverse complement strand
ATAATGCTGCACATAAGCTTTTAATTGTCCGATATGTGTATGCTTTGCCTTTTCGGTTTTTAAATCAATGAGTACATGGCATTTAAGAATACGGTGATAAAACACAAGATCAATAAAGAAGTACTCATCGCCTATTAAGACCCGCTTTTGCCTGGCTTCGAAACAGAATCCTTTGCCCAATTCAATAATAAAAGCTTGTAAGTGGTCTATCAAAGCTTGTTCCAGCTCTGATTCTTCAACCAGTTGAGGATTTTTGAGATCCAGGAAATCAAAGAAGTAGTGCGATTTAACTGCATCAGAAGGGATAGCAGGTAATATTTTGCGTTCAAGCTGAGCCAACGCGATATTCTTATCACCCGACAAACCGAGCCGTTCGAAAGCAAGTGTTTCAATTTGTCGTTTAAGTTCTTTTACCGTAGGGGTTGTTTTTAGAATCAGAAGCTCATAAAATTTTCGTTTTATTGGGTCATCAATCTGCACGAGTTCTGCAAAATGGGTAAATGAGGTTGTTTTCAAAAGCGAAAACAGATACGAATTATCACTGCTCGTTAATTCGTCAGTCGCCGACTGACGAATTGTAATATTCTTATTTAAAACTACTTGTAATTCGTCAGTCACCAACTGACGAATCTTTGAAGGCAATTGGTTCCGGTTGATATCCTGGTCGTCATTAAAAAGCTGATGTGATAGCTGCAAAGTGAATTTTTGGGTTGCTGACCCAAGAATGTTGGGATAAGTATAGTAAAACTGCCTGCACAGTTTCAACATGGTTTCAGATAACCCCTTAATGGCAATTTTGGATACTAGGTTAGGCAATAATTTTTCGCCATACCGTGCCCGGTCTTCTCCATTTTGTTCAAATTCAACAATGTATAATCCTACCAGCCAGTTTCGAAGAGTCAGGTTTACATTGACCGCCTTGACGGCTTGTTGATAGAGCGCTGAGTGGGTTTCTGCAATAGTGCGAACTAGTATATCAAAATTCATAGTAGCTTACAATTAACCAGATAATTAAATCAAATTGATTGAAATCAATTTGTTAGATATAAATATAATCAAATTAAAAATGAATTGTACTTCTCCAACACATAAAATTTACGATTCCTCCTTGTAATAGATCTTGTAAAACTTACGACCCTCTTCATCTACGCCTTGCTCAATCAGTTCGCGGGAACCATGCACATAAATAGGTAAGTTCTTATCCAGTTTGATAACCCATGCCAGGTCTCCGCCTGAAACAATGGAGGGGGTTTTTACCGTCCCACACAACTCATTGGCTTTGAGGTTGGTTCGTCTTTTAACATCCTCCACTTTACTTACAATGATAAAATTCTCACACATGATTCTATTTTAAACCAATTGAATGATGGAAATATAATCAAATAAAATGAGCAAGTTGAACTACTGATCCAAGGTAATGTATGATATCTATTCGTTCATTCAATAAATCCATTAAGCAGAAATCTCCCTTGTCCTATTCCTTTAACCGTTTATCAACTCATTGGCTATCAGTTCAGCCTGCTTCAATACCGTTTCTGTGGCGAGCATTTGCATATCGGGTGGATAGCCAAACTTGCGCAGAATGCGTTTTACGGCCACTTTCAGCTTGGCTTTTACACTTTCCTTGATCGTCCAGTCAATGGAGGCATTTTGCCGGATGGTTTCAGTCAATACTACTGCCAGTTCACGCAATTTGTCCATCTGCATCAATTCTTTGGCGCTGTCATTGTTGGAAACTGCCGTGTAAAAAGCATATTCAAAATCAGTCAGTCCCATGTGTTTGGCCTCACTGTCCATGTTGACAATCTCTTTGCTCAAATGAATGAGTTCATCAATGACTTCGGCAGCTGTCAATATCTTGGCATGGTACCTCTTGATGGAATTTTCAAGCATTTCCATCAACGACTTACTCTTTACCAGGTTCTTTTTTGCCCTCGACTTGATCTCATCATTCAATAGTTTTTTCAGAACTTCCAGTGCAACATTTTTGTGTTCCATGCCTTTCAGTTCCAACAGAAATTCTTCAGAAAGGATGGAAATATCAGGTTTCTTAATTCCGGCAGCATCAAACACATCAATTACCTTGTCAGAAACCAGTGCTTTGTCAATGACCTGCCTGATGGTTGTTTCAATTTCTTCGTCAGTTCTGCCCATTCCTGTCCCATCAAATTTGGCAAGCCTAGCTTTTACGGCCTGGAAAAATGAAACCTCGTCTTTGGCATCCATGGCCTGATCATGGGGAATTGCAATGGCAAATGCTCGTGAGAGTGCTGTAACCTCATTGATGTACCTTTTCTTGCCATCTTCCAACCCTAAAATATGTTCTTCAGCTGCCAGTATCATGTATAGTTTTCTGGAAGTTTCAGCTTCAAAATAGGATTCATATTCAAAGCCGTGATACATCTGAGAAACGACTTCCAGCTTTTCCAGCATCAAATGAACAGCTTGTTCCTGTAAAATCGTAGGATCACCCTTACCACCGGAATCGGAATAGAAGGCCAATGCCTTTTTCAAATCAGCTGCAATGCCCAGGTAATCGACAATCAAACCACCCGGCTTGTCTTTGTAAACACGATTAACCCGTGCAATGGCCTGCATCAGGTTATGCCCTTTCATGGGCTTGTCAATGTACAATGTATGCAAACTTGGAGCATCAAAACCAGTGAGCCACATATCCCGAACAATGACCAGTTTTAATTCATCGTCCGGATTCTTCATCCGTTCAGCCAATGTTCTTCGCTGCTCTTTGGTGGTGTGATGTTTGGAAATTTTCGGACCATCAGAGGATGCAGAAGTCATCACCACTTTGATTACCCCCTTTGTCAGATCGTCAGAGTGCCATTCAGGTCTAAGTTTTACAATGGCTTGATAAAGTTCAGCGGCAATTCTGCGGCTCATTGAAACGATCATTCCTTTACCCTCAAACACTTCCTGCCTTTGCTCAAAGTGAGTGACGATATCTTTTGCTATATTCCCGATTCGGTTTTCACTTCCCACCAGCGCCTCCAACTGTGTCCATTTGGCCTTTGCTTTTTGGGTGGTGGTTAAATCTTCCTGGTCAAGTTCATCATCCAGATCATCTACCAGCTTTTTACCTTCTTCGCTCAGGTTTACTTTGGCCAAACGACTTTCGTAGTAGATCCTCACTGTTGCGCCATCTTCAACAGCCTGGGCAATGTCATAAATGTCGATGTAGTTGCCAAAAACCGCTGGTGTGTTTACATCGGTATTTTCAATGGGTGTTCCTGTAAAACCCAGGTAGGTAGCATTGGGCAAAGCATCGCGCATGTATTTGGCAAAACCGTACACGATTTTCTTTCCTATCACTGTCCCTTTTCCATCTTTTGCATCAATGGTTTTTGCACTGAACCCATATTGCGTGCGGTGTGCTTCATCGGCTATAACAATGATGTTTTTACGGTCAGAAAGCATCTCATACACATTCCCTTCATCGGGCTGAAATTTTTGGATAGTGGTGAATACAACGCCTCCTGATGCTACTTTGAGCAAATCCTTTAAATGATTCCGGTCTTCTGCCTGAACGGGTTCCTGACGGAGCAACTGCCTGGAAGCTGCAAATGTGTCAAATAACTGATCGTCCAAATCGTTTCTGTCTGTTATCACCAGTATGGTTGGATTATCCAATGCCAACACTATTTTGCCTGTATAGAATACCATTGATAGTGATTTCCCGCTCCCCTGCGTATGCCAAACCACGCCCCCTTTTCGATCTCCAACAGGTTGTTTGCTGATTCCCGGCAATCCATAGTTCTCTGGCAAATCTGCTGCAATTTGCAAAGGGGATTCTTCTTTCAGTGCGTATCCTGATGCACGTAAGGTCGATTCCACGGCCCTATTAACAGCGTAATACTGATGATAGGCTGCCAACTTTTTAACTGTTGATATGGTAATAATGCCCGTCGCTGCATCTTCCTTTTTTGATTTCTCAAAGACAATAAAATGACGGATGATGTCCAGCAAGGTTTCTTTGTTCAACATCCCCTGGATAAGGATTTCCAGTTGACAAACCAGATGTGATGCTTCTACTTTCCCATCAGCAGTTTTCCAGGCCATGTAACGGCTGAATCCTGCAGACAACGATCCTGCCTTGGCTTCCAGTCCATCTGATATAATATTGAACCCATTGTAAGTAAACAGCCCTGGAACAATGGCTTTGTATGTTTCTATTTGCCTGAATGCTGAATGAACGTTTGCTTTCTCATCAACTGCATTCTTTAATTCTATTACGACCAGGGGAAGTCCATTTATAAACAGGATGATGTCTGGTCGTTTGTTCTGATGATTTTCAACGATGGTAAATTGATTGGCAACCACAAATTCGTTGTTATATGGATGCTTAAAGTCAATCAGCCAAACACGATCACCCCGGTCGTCACCAGACACTCGTTTGGTTACAGGAATACCTTCAGTCAGCAGCCGGTGAAAGCATTCGTTATTGGCGAGCAGTTCGGGTGAAGCAATACGCTGTATTTCCTTGATGGCTTCGTTTTGTGCATCCATCGGAATATCCGGATTGATCTGTCTAACTGCCTTTCTCAGTCGGTTCAATAACAGAACCTGCTCAAATGAATCTCTTTCTGGAGAAGGTCCATCAGGTGCACCATCCGGGCCATACAGGTATTTATAACCCAACGATTCAAGGCGTTGGATAGCTAACAATTCAATGGCAGATTCGGTTATTTTAGTCATCGGTCAAAATAAATTTGCATTTTAATAAAAAGCATCGTACATTTGTATCATCTCATTAACCATGTGTTAAAGGAGTTACGAAGTCGTCAGGTTTTACCTGGCGATTTCTGCGTTTTAAGCCATTCCTCATATTCCTTTTGTTTCTTCTTTTTCTCATGTTCGTATTCAATCACAAAGGCAGTCCATAAAAGTTTATACTTTTCACGAACATCTAATATTATAATGTAATCTGGTTCATCTTCAAAGTCGAGCCAAATGCACAAACGATTTGCACCCTTTCTTTTTTGAGGCCATATTTTCAAACTCCACTTATCACAATTTTCTATTACAGGTCTTGCCCAAGGCATCCGCTCACAACGCCTTATATCTGGTTCGCGGTTCTGTTCATCTTCACCTTTATGGGTCATGTGATAGAATGTGTATGCTTTATCCTGATAAATAGGATGCCATTTTAATTTAAGTTCTTCTCCCCTGAACTTTGTTTTATGCTGTATGAAATCACGCTGGAATGTATCATATACAGCTTGGATGAAATTTTTATAATTGCCTTCAAAATCTTCAAGCAATATTAAATCTGGCAATACTATTTCCATTTCATACATTGGATACAGTTCTTGATTTCCAAATAAAGATATTCATCTTATTCTCTTTGTAAAGGGTCGATTTTAACAAGCTATACCCTGAACGGGAACGGATTTTCTCAATGATCTTTACCTTGGCTTCGTTACCCGACAATCCCCTGTGGAGGTATGAAATAGCCCCGGTTAGCAAATCTGTAATTTGAAGTAACTCTACTTCATGTGATTGGACTTGTTGGATTTTACGGATGATCTGGTTGTGATAATCGTAATGATTGTTTCGCAATACATCCTGAAGTTTCAGCACTTTTTCCTGACCACGTGTATCTTTGATGTCAATATAAATATTGTAAGCACTATCAGGCGAAAGGATCACCTTTAACAGGTCAAAATACATTTTGTAATAGAATGAATCGTGGGTCTGGTTAAATGATTCGTGATTCAGAGTCTTTTTGTCAGGAACTACCAATGCCCGGAAATAAATGTCGTCATCATCGAAAAAGTAGTTAATAAGTTCGATGTAAAAATCAGTTCTTGCTTTCGAAACTTTATTCCATTTTATTTCAAAATCAGGCTTGAAACCATACTTTAGCTTTATTTCACGGATACGTCCAAAAACTTCTTCTTTAACAGTTTTAGGGCACCATGCAGCACCCAGCACCATCACATTGCTGTCGTCATTTTGCAAATGGCAACTTTCATCACAGTATATGTTGTATTCGGTTCTCATGGTTTTATTCTTTTACATTTTAACTCTTACCTCTTCACATTAACTTCAGTATTAAAGCATTCTGAAAAGTTGTTAAAGCCTTTATTTTTAATTGATAATCCAATCATTTTATTCGTCGGATAACCATTAATTCAATATGGTTTTCGCTGATTATTGTCATAAATATTCAACGCATGTAATGCCGAATGTTACATTATCGAGAATGTATCCCTTCTCGTTTTGATGATAACCTTCTCGTTTTAAATCCAATACTAAATGATCATTTATTGATATTTTATAAATGAAGTTAAACCCAATTTTACTATTGAAAAGTATCGAGCCCTGATTTAAACTGCTCGTTTCTTTAATTAACCATTTCGTTCTTTGCTCTAAGTCATTAAACTTAGGTAGCCAATTCTTATAATAAGGCAAGAATTGAGTACTATAATATTTAAAATTTTCAGAAAAATAGGGCGATATATACTTTGCTGTCTTCTTGTAAGCTTTAATTCGTTCAAGCATTTTGTTATACAATGTGTCATCAATTTCCGAATTAGGTTCGATAAAGTAATGTAGGTTAAGTAAAATAGTCAAACGATATTTGTATTCTTCCTCACTTTTCCAATTGAGATTCAGAACAATAAATAATGCTTTTTCAAATACTTGCGAACGGTTACTGTGTAATTTTTGATTTAAAATTTCATAATTATATTCCTTCATTCCCGCAGTAGCCAACACTAAGAATTTACCCAATACGTTCAATAAAAAACCTTTTACTGTATAAGGTTTATCAAAAATATGTCCATCAGGTAAATACTTTTCTTCAAAAATAGTGGTATCATTACCTTTCCCATTTATCAAAGTGAACTTTTTACCTTGATAGATAAGAATAAGTTGTAATGCTATTAGGATTTTTGATAAGGATTTGATTGTTACTGGTTCAGAAGGTGCGACGGTCAATGCTTTTGCCTCATATAAAGTCTTAAGCTTTTCAGAGTAAAGGCTATCCAATTTGTAAAAGTACTTACTTATGGCTCGCTTTTCCTTTTGGGCCAGAGTCTTATTTATAACTTTGGTTTGAATATCAGTTCCTTCTCCTTGCTGTTCTGTGTCTTCCAGTAATTTTTGTTCTTCACTTTCTTGATAGTCATCTTCTTTATTAGAATTACCAGATATAATCAGATGAAGAAATTCGGCGATTTTTACATTGACATTTGTTAGAATGCCGTTTTGCTTCATGAAAACTTCAGGACTAACTTTATTGAATTCATCCTTTGATAATGTCTCAAACTCTTTTTCTTGTTTTTCTGAACTGTGTTTTTTATGATTGCTACCAGTTATAAAAGCCTGATCTCCATGTGAATTTTCTTCATCATCTGCCCAATCGTAATCAACAAACTCCAATAAAGAAGTAACACCTTCGCCATTAGGATATTCCTGTTCCAATAAAACATTAAATTTTTCTTGAGTAGGGTCTGGATTGCATCGCAAAAGCGACTCCACCCTATGAACTATAGAATAGTTGCTTATTTTTTTTCCTTCTGTATCTGCCAGGACTATTTTGAAAACCGTTTCCGAATTAACACATCTTGCCAATAATTGGTTCCCAGATGAATTACATTCCAATGATTCAATAATTATTCCTTGACGTGACATTATTACCATGCACAGGGGTTCATTCACTTCTGAATTTGAATAGCAAGTGATTTCACTTCCTCTCAATTCAGAATAGAGTATGCGGTGTTTATATTTCACCCTTATCAAAGATTCACTATCCAATCCTTTTACATCTTGCATTTTAGAAACACTAATTGTAGATGCAGGTAGCTTTATTTTAAGTTCATCAAGCCAATTGGATGAATCAGTACGGCTAACCAATATGCCAGCTTCTGCATTTTTTGCTTTAATAGTTAAGCTACCCAGAGCAGCCAAAGAGACATTAGCACTACCAAGAAACATATACTCTAAACCATCTGCGTAAGTAAAATGAAGCAATTTGGCATGTAATCGGTTAACTTCTACGATATAATCATTTTTGCAAAGGCTCCAATCGTAAAATGATATTTTGCTGGATATTTCGCTTTCTAATTCAGTTGGTAATAAGCCTGAATTTGTATCAACGATGCAGTTAAATATTTTTGGATTGAAATGTTGTAATAGCTGTTTTAACGCAGTCCCTTTCTTGTCGAAATAAGGCGAAATGACCGTCAGCGTTTCTAATCCATTTTTTGGAACTCGTGATACAAGTTGTTGATAGATTGATTGGTTAGGATTATTACTTAAAAATTGTACTGTTTGCTTTAGTGTTTCTAATTCTGTCTTACTAGTCACTTTTGGTAATTCTTCTAACCAAGGCGAATACTTTTTTATCCATTCAATTTTCTGAGGTATAAAACCAAAAGTATTTGAGGTAAATCTTTGCAAATAGGACCAAACCTCAGCAAACAAAGGAGCGTTTTCATTTGCTATGTTATCCAAATGAAAAGCTCCCCAAATTTCATCATTCGTGCTAAGACCGGAAGAGGTGATATTTCCGGAGCCAATAATCAGTAAACCATGTTTAAGCCCAGTGAGAAACATTATCTTGGGATGAAATACCCCTTTTTCATAAACAGGTGAAAAATTATACGTTTTGTTGTGCTTAAATTCTTTACCCGTGGTCATCTCCTGTGCTTGTTCCAGAAAATTTCCATCAGCAAATACATTTACATTCTTCACATTCGCAGTGCGCAATATTGGAAGCACCCGCTCTTCGAAAAACGAAAAATCGAAATTGAAGCATGTTAAAATACATGAATGATATTTACCACTATTCTTGCCAATGAGCTCTAATATGTTTCTTCTGTCAATCGTTACCATTTGTCAGATTGTTTAGTAGTAAAATACCTTGTTCTGTAAGTGCATTATCTGCTGAAATAACTTTCAAATCTTTCAAAAAACTGATTAGGTTACCCAGCCGGGGACCTGTATAGCCAGGTTCAAAGTTGCCTAAATAACGGATATGATGGTCTTCAATGATGAATTTTTGTGTAGATTGAGTTCCTCCTCTAATTTTTCGAAAAGCCACGTATTGATGGCGATAAATAATATGCTGATACAAATATTCAAAAATGTATTGCTCAACAGTCATCTGCTTTTTTGCCGCAAACTCAGTAATGAAATACGTAGTTCCTTCTCCATCTTTCCCTATATCATTATTTTCAGAATACTCCTTGAGTGCTACTAATTCATCAACCTGATTGAGGTATTGTGACATGAAAAGTAAGAAGCCATTACTTATTCTTGCAATAGAATTATTTTGACCACAAGCCTTTAAAAAGTGATATTCATCAGGTTCAAGTTTATCCAACAAATCTTTTACCGTATCGTTATTTGTAGCAATTAATTGCTGTTTTTTTAATTCTGTAATTGCCTCACGAGTCAGGGTGTCTAAAAAAGGTTTGAGTGCTTGCCAACCGGGGCCTACCGTATTTTCAAGATATTCCAGTGTCCCATTTAAAATGGCTGTATTGGCATAGTGCCAGAATTCATTGAACTGGTAATAATACCAACCCATTAAACTGGATTCAGTTTCACCATTTGATAAACCCTTAATGTCATAGCAGTGGTACACAAAAATACGATCGTTAAAATTACCTGTGTGTTGAGTTAAATAACTTAGCAGATATTTGATCGTCGCATTTCTATGCTTACTAGGGTCTTCCTCTATCCGCATTGGATAATCTTTTTGCAAAAGCAATTGTAAAAGTTGGCTTTGCTCATTCGAATCGGATGGAATAATAGCTAAATTAAAATCCGGCAATAATGCTTTTAATTGGTCTACCGATATTTCTCCGTTGTTCAGACAATCAAAAAACAATCTTTTAGTTTCAGGTTTAATGTTTTCATCAAAAGCAGCAGCCAATTCCTCACCGCTTATAAACTCTTTCCCATGGCTATTCGTGCGAACATACATACCTGCTTGGCTTTCCCGGTTGCTCACAATACCCATATCCCGAAGTGAACCCAAATAATACTGACCAAATGCCCCGAAAGGATATTGCCAATAGGTGTCTTTTGTGGATCCGTCTTCATTATAAGTTCCTTCCTGGAGTTTATGGTAGATTAATGTATCTATTTTCCCTTGATTAAAGGCATATAAGCTGCCTGGAATACTGGACGCATCACCTTCATAATATTGCGATGCCAAAGCTATGATATATTCTGCTCTTCGTATGAATTGTTGTTGTTGTTTTGGATTGGTATTTCCGACAGTTTTGCTATATTCATCTAATAACCAGCAATAAAAGCTATAATATCGAATACGACCTGTAACGTTATTGAGGCCTGGCAAAAGCATAGAAAAAGTGGCATCAGAGGTGTTTTGCAAGCCAAGTGGATCTAAACCTCTGATAAAACTTAATCGCTCCCCAAAAAATGGAACTATACTTTGGTTATTTCTGATTACTTTCTCTGCCATAGCCAATTAATTAAAATATTAATACTTCATACTGTTGTTGTAGGATTTCTGCAAAGGTCATCATTGAAGAATAATTGATGCATCCATCAATTCATGAATACTAAGTTAAATAAAATCTTCTTTATTTAGGTATTATCAATTATTTTTATTTTCAGCAAAATTCAATCAAGGTAGCTCTGTCAACATCAATATCACTGTAATGTAGCCATAGTTTTCCACCTGTCACCTTTATCAAAATGTCTATAATTTCTCCTATCCCTAGAGTTTTCGTTTTTGAAATATTTTTTATATGGTCAAATGAGCTTGCTTCATTTACCTATGTTCAATTTAAATTTAAAATATATCCTCTCAATTTACCCCATTCCCCAACCTTCACCTCCCAAGCAATTCCTGCATTTGCCGGACTGGTCGATGACATCGAATAAAGATTAATGCCATCTATGCTTCCAAAGTATTTTGCGAAAAGCCTGTATGATTCTTTCCCATTAAAGGCAATAGCCTGTATGCCGGGATGTTTTTGCACAAAAGAGGGAATATCGTTGGGTATCTCCTCCGAAATAGCGCAGTCCAGGCTGCCATCACGCAAACACGTATGACACATATCCCATAAGGCTATTTTATTTTCAAGCAGAAACTCTTTCCTTTCTTCATAATCTAAAGGCACTTCCTTGCCGGTAACCTGAGCCATCAACTTCCAAAACAGGTTTCTGTCATTTCCGTAATAGGCTTGTTTTCTCAAAGATTCAACGCTTGGCATCGTTCCGAGAATTAAAACCTGGCTGTACTCATTAACCACCGGAGCTAAACCTTCAATTTTAACTTCTGTCTTATTTCTTGGAGTAACTGTTTTTGGTACCTTTTTAGGAATTGGAAGTTTGACTGAGGTTAATTTTACGGGTTCCAATTTTGAAAACCCTTTTGGAATTGCACCACTCCAACTGATGTCAATATGAGTTCCATAATCATTGACCCGAAAGCTGATACTATTTTTGTCTTTAATTGGTGTCCCGTCAAATGAGTAGGACTCGCTAAAGGCCTTGGTTTCATGATTGATATTTACAATTAAAGTATCACCATCCCCAACCATTTTGGTGTCAATCTTGTAACTTTTTGATTGTTCTAACCTTATTAAAGGTCTGATGGTCCGGTTTCGGAAAATGGTTGCCATACTTTACTATAATTGTTATATTTTATTTCCCCACCTAAATGTTAATCACAATTATTTCTAAATCTGAAAATATGGATTTTATAACTCGAAAATCACCTAAGACTCTCGAGGGGGCATAATATGTAAGTGTGGTTCCCAAAGGAGTTGATTTATGAGCTGCATCATTCCTTTTAGAAGTATAATTGGTTAGAATACTTTTTAATATTGTAACAATTCCCCTACTGTCATCAAGTATGAATTCAACATCTTCAAGGTTTTTAATACCCAATGCCCTACAAAGCATAGGTCTCGTATTGTTCTCATAATCAAATCCATAATTCTTTTTAATTATAGAATTATCGACGTATCTCTGGTTAATTAGAGATACTTTTCCCAAAGAATAGTCTTTTAATATTTGATCAAAACTCTCTTCAATCCAACCACAGAACTCCAAAACCGCTAATTTTGAATACAAAATCTGTTCATGCATTGAAGTCAAAGGATCACTGTATTTCGTTTCGATTAATATTATATTTTGCTCTATATCAGTATAGTTAATCATTATTTGAGAATATGATTATAGCTCTGTTTAATCTAGCTTTTACTTTTTCAGGCTGTGATAAACCTTCACTTAATGCTTCTGGATTAAATTCATCTGCAATCAGCATTTTCTGAAATAATTTGTCAATAATTTCCTCAGGTAATTTATTTAATGTATCAACGTTTTTTGAAACGCCTACTAGTAAAGCTTCCATTACCGTTTTACCTAAACCTTGAATTTTATCTAATAAATTTCTATTTATTATTTCTAATGTATTATGAATTATGTTATTATATGATTGTACAATTTCTTCATCAATATCTTTATTCGATTCCATGAAATCATTTAAAAACAAAGCTAGCCTCCCCTTATATTCCTCTACTTTAAAATGAAAAGCGAAAAAACGCAGAAGTAGTTCTTCGTTAGCAAATCTACTACTTTCAATTTTTTCATCATTTACATTTGCAAATTTTTTCCATAATTCTGTTCTAACAATTGTTTTTAATAGAGTATTAAAGGAACCTTGATAAATACAATTTCTAATTTCTTGGTTGTATAATTTATTTCCCCCTGAATTCAATCTATGAAATATTTGAAATAGATATTCCATATGAGTTTTTTTCGAGTAATCACATCTCAATACTGTAACAGGAATCGTTGCATTCTCAAGTATTTCGTATAAATCTTTATTCTTTAATAATATCTCCGTCTTTTTTTTACCTGAAATTCTTTCATCAACATCATCCGTTTTTGAGAGCCGCCAATCTTTTTCTTCATCCAAGAATTTAACAATAGTAAAGATTCTTTGTAAACCATCAATTACTAATCGTTTTTGGGTATTGATATCTAAACTTATGCAGAGACTAGGAATAGGAAGTTGTTTAATCAGGCTATCCACAAAAAGAGTTTGTGATTTATTGGACCAAACAATTCCTCTTTGAAAATCTGGATTTAAATCCAATTGCTTTTTTGTATATAATCTGAATATGTCAGCACACGACCTAAGTTCATTGAAAGCTACAATATCTTTGGGTGGGATTACTGAATTAATATTATCTGAGTCTTCCTCAAATAACCGTGATTGTTCATCATCAAAAATAGATCCTTTTTTTGTCATAATTTAATAGAGTTATATTATAAACATTCAACTGAATCGAGTGTATTTATTGGTTTAATATTTCTAAAATGGCAAATCATATTCTTCAGGCTCCTCAATTATAATTGGGTTTGGAAATTTCCTTTTGTAAAATGAATTCAAAAATAGACCAACAGTTACCACGCTATTCACTACGAAGTATGCAAACAATGGGTCTACAATAAAATAATCACCATTTGTTTTACCATGAAAATTGGTTTTTTTACTTCTTAGCGTCTCAATACCATCACATGCTGAAAGTAAACCGCTTCCAATCGTATTAATTTCACCTGGGAAATCTGCATTGGGAAACATTTGAAACTCTTTTAAAAGAGCTTTTGTTAATCCATAGAGAGTTTCACCAGCTTTAGATTTTGTGATCAATCTTTCATCTTTTAGAATCTCTTTAATAATGCTTTCTAAGGCAGAATTAACCAGCCCAATAGCGATATCTGGGTGTTCTTCAATTTGTTTAAACGCTTTTTCAAAAGTTGCACTTGCTGATTCAAATGAAGATTTTATTTCGTTTCTAAAAACCGGTATTGAAGAGATAAAATCTGGAGTTTCAACACCTAGATCAATAGCCATTTTGAGGATTATTTCTCCATCAATATTGTGTAAAGTTGTTTGTAAATCGATATTTCCATTACCAAAGCAACTAATTCTAAAATTTTCATAAGTATTGTTCCAGCCTTCTTCTACTGTTTGCCACTTCTCAATGTAAAACCTAAAATTATCAGGTGTTTGAAATTGGTCTACGATGGATTGCCTTACATCACTAATCAGCTTCATTAAGTATTTCGGAGAAATTCTATCGTTCATAGCTATTTACATTTTAAGCTTACCTCCCCATTCATCAACTTCGGCAATAAAGTATCTCGAAGGGTTGTAAGGGTACGGATTTGGGTTTTATTTTGATTAATTTTTTTGAATAGTATCTTTACTTCTTTGTGAAAATCGATAACCTTATCCTCGGTAGGCATTGGATAATCCAATTCAAATAATAAAGCCTTATAATCAAGATTTTTAATACCTGAACTGCCATTCTCAAGATTAAAGTATTCATCTTGAGAATATAGGTATTGTAAATAAGAATAAACAAAAAAGGAATACTCTGGTTTCTTGACTCTTAACATTCTGCAAAAGTTAGAAAAGACAAGTGGATAGTTAAATAACAATTTAATGTCGGTATTTATATAGGTTGTTCTTCCTGTTGATTGCGTTTCTGTCCCTCCTGATATTTCAAGAATCAAATCACCTTCTTTTGGTTCAATATTTTCAAACTTTTTTTCTTTAACAAATCGTAATGGTGTTTTTTTAGGTATTCCGACATTCAAATCTGCGATATCTGTTCCTCTAATACACTTTACTGCCTTTGTGAAATCTCCTTCTGGATTCTCTTTTCCCCAATCACCTCCAATCGTTTCTTTAATCCAAAGCCCAAATTTTTCATTTTTAAATCCATCTGCAATAGTTCCTTCGAATTCAGCTTTTTTTAGTGGAGCCACAAACCACTGTCTAAACAGCGTTTCAGCCATGGCTTCCAAGGTGGTGTTTTGGCGGTGCAGCAGGTCTATTTTATCATCTAAACTACTGAGTAGGGCGGCAATGGAACATTGTTCTTTTAATAAGTCATGAATCTTTAAATCAAAATTTCTAATGTCTTTTACATTAAGATGTTCAACAACACTACCAGTTGATCTATTTATTAAATCGTTCTTTACATCCTCGGTTACGAGATAGTATAATAGATATTTTGAATTTATTGATGGATCATTTGTGCGAATTAAAACTGTTCTTTGTCCAAGACATACCTTTCTATTTTTAGCTATCCACCCAACCTCTCCAACTGGAGCCTCTCGGGCTAAGACAATATCTCCATATTGAGGCTTTAATCTTTTCGTCCATTCATCGTATACTTCTATTGAAACTCTATTTGAATTTTCAAAGTCTATTTTCCCATTCTGAATATTAGAAGTTCGAACTGAAATAAACTCACTGGAATCAACTAAAGGAGCTGTTTTGTGCTCACAATCAGTAATTATCGCAATGTCACCAAGTTTGCATTCTTTCCACTCACTCATTTATAGAATTTTACCTTAGATATTCGATTTATAAACAATGTTTGGTGTATTTATTATAGTTATTGTTCATGGTAGTCGGAGTTATACTTTTGATTTCTATCAACTTCATAAATCTCAGCATCTACCCGCCATTCTATTCTTACATCATTGAGTTTTTTGTTTAATTTAAACTCAAATTCTTCTCGTACTTTTGACAATGTTTCAGTTTCAAAAGCAGCATAAATTGAACGAGTCCGCTTATCAGAAGTACCTCCAATAAAGAACATTTTGCTTAACTCATTTTCTGCCCATTCTAATTGCCATGGATGTGGCCTTAATCCTCTATGCAAATAATGGTTCGCCCAATCATTAATTTTGGAAATTCTTTTGAAGTCAATCCCGGCTTTTGGTTTAAGATTACACAAGTCACTTAGTACTTCAATTATTATAGATAATGATATTGGTCCATTTGAACCACGGATGTAATCAATTCCTAATATTCCTTTTATTCGTTGCTCTATTGTATGTCTTATCAATAATGTTGCATTTACAAAACGAGCATCGTAAGTTTTAAACTTTTCTTCATCAATCCCATATAAAGAAAAGCGAACTGCCATTTGGTAACTATGACTAACGGAATTATTGGTATTAAATATGAACCATGAAAAATCCTGCTTTGGATCAACTTTTTTCATCCAAAACGCTATATCACAAATTAGATCATTGACAAATTCTTTTAGCACTTCATTGTCTACCTTTGGAAACTTCTGAAGAAGTCGGTGCAGTGTAATTCGGGCAGCCGCAACATTTGCAATTGCCATATTTTGAATTTCCTTTTCGGTCCAAGATTTCTTTAAAATATGATCGAAAATCCAGTTTTCTTTTTTGTCTAAAATCGACAGTCCATTTAAATAGTCAACAATATGTCTCAGGAATCTTTCGACTTCTAAGTTATTCTTTAGTGAATGGTGTGCACAATAGAATACTTTGGTGGAATCACCTTCATATTTTCGCCACTCACTCATTGATCTTGATCTTTAGGAGGTTTCAATCCTTTAGGTTGCCCCGGTAATTTAGAGCTGGCTTTTTCAATCTTCTTAATGCTGTTGGCTGCCGGTAGGTTTTCGGGCATAGTACCGCCCAATTCCTGAATGGTTTTGCGCACTTTTTTGCCTACTTCGTAATGTATTTGGTTGGCTTTGTTTTTGCCCTTAATGTTTTCGCGGCGTAGTTTATCTTCGGTTTGGGTGGCACGGAAAAGGTTGGCGGCCAGCTCGGTACTTCCCATGTGGTCGAGTATTTGCTGGCTTTTCTTTAACCCTTTGCGTTGGTGTATAGCCTTTGCATCGAGGCCGCCATAAAGCCCCATGTATCCATGGTTCTGAAAAATAGCATAATCAACAGGTGCAATAACCCCGGCATCTTTTGCTGCTGCAGCCAGTTGAGTATTGTGTTTGGCCATTTCATTGCGGAGAAACAATCGTTTTTCGTCTTCATGACTCAAACGGTTGTATTCATCCATCTGCTGTATTTCCTGCATACGGGTTTGTACCGCGAAATAGGTTTGTCCAAGAGCTACCACTTCTTTAGTAGGGTCGGCATTCTGAACAATCAGGTAACAGGCATAGCGCGAAAGTTTATAACTGGGCATTGGTCGTTCAGCTCCCGAACCAATCGGAACCATCTCGGTGAATTCAACGAGATGGTTTTCGATCAACTGACCGCTATTTATACAAGCTTCTTT
>Ga0123337_10003376_pt1 | contig 17088 bp, 13 predicted proteins | sample frozenSSSSmetaG_FD_89792 | JGI IMG/M metagenome (GOLD analysis project Ga0123337, IMG submission 89792) | Glacier valley bacterial and archeal communities from Borup Fiord, Nunavut, Canada, to study Microbial Dark Matter (Phase II) -... | ecosystem: Environmental > Aquatic > Freshwater > Ice >... | reverse complement strand
TAGGCCAAAGGTGGCCCGGGCTTCCTTGAGGTGGGTGCGTATCAAGCCTCCGACCGTGAAGACGGACTCAATCAGAGGCACGACGAAAACCGACCGGCCGGATGATTCACTTCACCGCCCGCACCCGCACGGCAAAATCCGCCGCCCGCACATCGCGGGAAACGAAGCGGGCAACCACGGTGCTGTTGCCCTCCAACGTGAGCCGATGCCAATCCGACTCGTCGCCGATCAGCTCGCCCGCCGGACCCTTGAACATCGCGCTCACCTGAACCGCAACAGTGTCGTGGCTCGTATTCTTAAGGCTGGTGATCACTTCAAGGCGTCCGTCCTTGCGATTGCTGACCTGCAGGCTGGTGCACTCCACCGCCTGCTGAACCGCCTTATCCATCAGCACAACCTTGGCTGTGTCGGCCAGGCTGTAGCGCGTCGCCATCACCGAAGGTTTTCCAGCGGGGTTCACGCAGCCCGTTAAAACCACCGCGACGGCCAGCCCCAGACCCAAGGGAATCCCTAAGATTATTGAGCGGAGCCCCGCGCACGAAGCGCGTCTGTTGAGCGAAGAGGTCATGAGAGAACAAAGCCAATAACAGCACCGGCCGGCAAAGGTTCCATCACACGGAAAATCATGGCGTGATCGCAGGGCACTTACGGGATTGCGAGCGGTCCGATTAGGCTGCACCCTCGATCATCAACTCCCTTCTCCCCATGCACACCAAAAGCGCGTTTCTAGTCGGCGGACTTCTGGGCCTAAATTTACTGACGTCAGGCTGTTCCACTACCGACGGCAAGTCGGCCACCAATCCCCAGCATCCCGGTCCGGCCATCGGCCAAGGCGTGGGTGAAGTCGTGGGCGTGGTCAGCGGCAACGTGGTCGGCGCGGTCTACGGCGCAGGCGAAGGCCTGGTGGATGGCGTGAAAAAGCCCTTCACCAACGAGGTCCACGTGGTGCGCGTGTGGCATACCGAAACCACGAGCGACGGCCGCACCGTGCAGGTCCCGCAGGACATCTTGGTCGATCAATACGGCAGGCCGGTGTCGAAGTGAGCGGTTTCGTCCGCTAGGAATATTCACAATAAAAAGACCGCCTCGTGACGAGGCGGCCTTTGCGTTTCAAAACCAGAAGGATTGAAGCTTACCAGCCGAGCGTGGATTTCTTGGTCTGCTTGGAGATGGCGCGGTCGTCTTCCCAGACGGTCAGACCGGTCTTCACTTCCACCAGCGACATCTGGAAGCTGTAGGTGTTCTGCGTGACGCCGTTCAGCTTGTCCGTCTGCTGGATCAGCTTTCCGTAGAGCGTGTAGCTGGGAACGATGACCTTGGCCTTCTTGCCGGTCGTCATCTCGTCCATCTCGGCCGCCTCGGAGGCGACCACGGCGCGTTCGCCCAGGCCCATCGTGTTCGTCACGGCAACCTTGCCGGTCTGCATGAGGGCGACGCGGATCTTCTTGATGAGGAGATCCGTGTCGATGTTGAGCTTGGTGTTGTTGATGATGCGATCAACCGCGAGGACGGACGGCTGGACCGGGGACTTGTCGAGCGCACCCGAGGTGAGCAGCGAGCCGACGAGCTGGTCGGCGGCGGTATACCAGTCCTGCGAGTTGATGCCACCGGTGTTCAGGACCTGCGGACCGCTGGCGTCAATGGTGCGGGTCTCGGCGGTCTGACAGCCGGTGATGAGGAGGGTCGAAGGCAGAAGCACGCCTGCGAGCAGGATGGTTTTGAAGCGGAGTGTGGTCATGTTGGGAGATTAGAGTTCGCTGAACTTGAGTCGGAAATCAACGGCGCGCGGCGAAACGGCCACGCTTGAGATATCAAGGGTCTCGCGGCCTTGAAGCTGGAGCACCCGCCAGCCTTCGGTGGGGCCGTTCACCGCCATGCCGTCCTTGTCGATCCACTCGAATTTGTAGCGGACGGAGCGCAGGTCGCTCTTGAGGTTGGTGACGGTGGCCTGAATTTTGATGAGATTGCCGGAGACGGTTCCCTCATTGATGGCGTCCACACGGACGGTGCGGGCGAGCGTGTTGTCGGTGATGACGCGCTTGTCGGCGATGTAGTTGGGCGTGGCTTGGGACTGGGCGCGTTCGACGGTGTTCACGTTGGTGGAACAACCGGCGAGGACGGCGAGCAGACCGGCGGCCAGCACGGGGCCGGTCAGGAGGCGTTGGGAGGTTTTCATTTGAGGATAAACTGCGAGACCAGCAGAGGAGCGGTGGTCGAGACGCTCTTCACATAGACAACATTTACGGAGCCGGGGTCCAAAGTAATTGTTTTGGTCTGCGTGCCGGCGGTGAGGGTGAGCTGGCGGTCGGCCGGCGTGGCGAGGCGGGAGTATTGGAACTCCTTGGGCAACGTGAGCCAAGTGCGGGTATCGGCGATGTTGGTGGAGGCGTTGAGGACGGTCATGGTAAGGCCGCCGAGGAAGCCGAGGCCGGGATTCTGGTCGCTCATCTGTTTCTGCACGATGGCTTGGACGATGGCCTTGGTGGCGGTGGCGATGAGGGTCTTGGTGAGCGTGGTGGGCCACTCGTTCTTGAAGTCGTTGGCGACCACGCTGTCCAAGCTCGCCACGGTGGCGGTGTTGAACGCCTGTCCGCCGGCGGAAACCGAGAGGGTGGCGATGTAGTCACCGTTGAACTTCAACCGGGGAAACGCGGCGCCGACGTAGGCCAGGCGGCTCGTGACGATGAAGGTGGGGATATCGATGCGCAGCTGGTCGCGGTAGGGGCCGGTGCCGGTCTCGAAGATGACGTAGGTGAGGCCTGCGGGGGCCTTGCCTTCGGCGGCGGCGGTCGCGGTCGCGAAGTCGGCGGCAACGTAGGGATTTTCGGGAACCATGCTGGCGACGCGCTCGAAGGATTTGCGGCCGCGTTCCCAATCGGAACCGTTTTCACCGCGCACGGTGAAGAAGAGGCCGTCGAGGAACACCGAGAACGGATTCACGTAATCGCCGTAGGCCTTGATGGGGCCGGTCGATTCGGCGAGCGCGGCGGCGAGGGCGGGGCCGGTCTTGGGATCGGCCTGGGCCTTGTCCACGTCGTAGGAAGCGCTCTTGCCCTTCTCGTCCTTGACCTTGCCTTCGCGGGCCTGGTCGGCCTCTTGCTGCGCGGCGGCGATGCGCTTTTGGTTAAGCTCCACGGCATCGCGCTGGTATTGGAGGGCGCGGTTGAGGGATACGCGCGCGGGATCGGCCTGGCCGAGTTGGAGGTAGTTGAGGGCGTTGTAGGTATCGAGCATCACCTTGTCGTAGGAGCGCCCCCGGTAGGGGATGTTCGCGAGGTTGGTGATGACCGCGAGGCCTTCGGAGCTGACCTTGATCTTGGCCTGTTCCTCCCAGTAGTTGACCTTGTCCTCGGCCTGATCGAACGCCTCGATCGAACGCTTGGTATAGCCGGCGGAAATCTCGGCCGGCGTGGGCGGAGGAGGCGGCGGGGTGGCCGGATCAGCGGGAACCGCAGCGGGCGGGGCAGGCGGAGGAGGCAACTGCGCGGGATCGGCGAGCGAAGCGGTGCGAAGCGTGGCACCCTGTTCAAGCCTCCACAAAATCTCGTCTTTGCCGCCTTCGTGATCCTTCGCCTTCTTGTCGGCCATGGCCACAGCGACGGCGATGTTGCTGCTCTTAAAGGACGTGGTGAGCGAAGCCGACTGCTCCTGATAAGTTTGGCAGCCGGTGACGGCCAGAAGCAGCGAGGCGCCGCCGAGAACAAGCACGGTCTGGCGCATCGGTGCGAAGATGCGGGAGTTGGATTTCATGCGGATATGTGGGCTGAAGCGGGACTGGAAAAAAGTGAAAGCCGCCCCTGGACGGAAGGCGGCTTTCGCGGGAAAAGTTATTCGGCGGCCTGATCAGGAACGTCTTCCTTCAGGCGGACGATGGCGAGGCGGTCGATGCCGGTGTCCGTGAGGATGTCGGCCTGGGAATTCTGCGGGGTCACGCGGCTGATCTTCACCGTGCCGACGCTGATCTCTTCGCGGGTTTTATCGCCCGTGTCCGGGTCGACGAGTTCATCGCCGAGCATGAACACTTCCCAGACCTGACCGACCTTGATGCCGGAGGTGTCGTTGCGGTTGATCGTCACGACCTTGTCGCGCTTGCCGATGACACGCGCGGGGAAGATGGCGTCGGCGACGCGCGAGGCGATCTTCTGGGCCATCTCGCGGGTGATGTCGGTGAGGAGCACGTCGCTGGACTCGCCGTTCTTTTCAACGGTGTTGGCGGAGAGCTGGTCGGCCTGGCGGCGCGAAACCTGGAAGTTGGTGCTGGCGATGGCGCGCTGGGTGGAGACCTCGGTGATCTTGGCGACGGCGGAGAGCTCGATCACGCGGGCGGTGATCGTCTTGCCGAGGGCGGCAAGCGTGCGGGTCTCTACGCGGTCGTTGAAGCCGTCGACGCGGATAGTGAGAACGTAATCGGCCTGCTGGAACTGGAAGGTGTTGCCGGCGGCCTGGGCTTCCTTGGCGAGCGCGTCGGCATCGGTGCGTTCGAGGATTTCAAAGCGCTTGGTGCTTAGCACGCGGTCATAGACCTGCGAGTCGAGCGCCTCAAGAACGCTGGCAAGCGAAAGGCCGACGCCCTGCTTGATCATGCGGGCCTTCACGGCGTCGGTCGCGGCGATCTTGGTGATGGCGAGTTTCTTTTTGCCGGGGGCTTCCTGGGCGATCACCGAGCCGGTGAGCAACGCGCCAAGGGTGAGGAGGGAAATGAATCGGAAGAATTTCATGGGACGGAAAACGAAGTGGTTTTTTTAAAATGCGTGAGGGGGAGACGGCGCGATCAGAAGCCGAAGAGCGAACGCCCATCGCGGCCATCGTGGTTATTGCCGGGAGTGGGATTAACGTAGCCATTGTTGTTGACGGTGACGGCGGGAGCGGCGGTGGCGTTGACCTTGAAGCCGCTTTGCTCGAGCGCCTTGGCCTTGCCTTCGAGAACCTTGACCTCGCCGTCGGTGAGCTTGGCGCCGTTCTTCAGGCCGTTGAGGAAGCTGGTGGAATCCTTCCAGCGGGCATAACCCTCGTCGCTCATCTGAAGCGCGACGGTGAGCTTCTGGCCCTTCATGAAGTTGACGGTGCGTTCCCAAGGTTTGAAGCCTTCGCGGGTGACGCGGAGCTTGCTGAGGCCGGGCTTGACCGCGATGTCGCCAGGCGCGGAGCCGACCGCGATGCCGTCCACCTCGACCGTGACGGAGAGAGGCGAGACCTTGAATTTGCTCTCGGAGATGGTGACGGTATTTTCAACGCCGATACGGACGTCGGGGATGGTGAGGTCGGCCGCATCGGTCTGGATAGTCACCGTGACCAGGCCCTGGGCAGCGGTGGAGGGAGCGCCGATGCGACCGGCGTCGATGCGGGTCTTCAGGCTGGCGGCGACTTTCTTGGAGGCGTCGGCGAGAAGTTCGTCGAGCACGTCAAACTGGTCGGAAGGCGAAGTCTGGCTCTGCTGGACGACCTTGGAAACCTTGACGGTGTCGGCGGTGAGGCTGGCGCCGGTCTGGCCGTCGAGGATCTTGTAGGTGACGCGCACGGTGTCTGTTACATTGACCGTCTTGACGCCGTAGGCGTCGATGGTGCGGGCGCTGGTATCAAAACCGGTGAGCGTGATCTGAAGCAGGTAGTCGGCGCCGAGGGTCTGCGCGAGGCGGACGGCGGAAGAGCCCTGCGCGAGCGCGGTGTCGGTGGCATTGGCGGCGGCCCCATCGATCTTGGCCACGGCGTTGATTGCCGTCTCACGACTGATTATGGACACGCCGAGATCGGTCACCTGGCCGGTGACGTAGTCTTCAAGCGAAGTGACTTTTTCGTCGTATTCCTTGCCGGCGCGGTTGGAGACGAAGACGGCGACCTTGTAGGTCTTGGAGACGGCCTCGCGTTCCTGCTGCGTCGTGGTGGTGACGCGCTCGGTGACGGTCTTGCCGTCCTTGACGTAGGTCTTGGTCACCACGGTGGTGGCGGGCGCGCCCGTTTCACTCTCGGTCGTGACGGTGGACTGGGCGGAAACAGGGACAACTGCGGCGGCCAGCAAGGCACCCAGCAGCAGGAGGAAGGATCGGGCGAGTTTCATGAGGAATGGAAGATTGCGCGGAAAATAGTGGCTTCAGAAGACGGGCTTCAGGCCCGGGATGTTCCCAAGAGTTTATTCGTGATCAAACGGCCCGGTGCCAACAAACGGCTTTGAGCCTCCCGCAAAGAGGCCTTCCCTGAAGCAGCGAACCAACCGGCGGATGGGTGACAGGAAGCCATGGAAAAACGCCGCGAAGTTCCCAAATCAACCCCTTCAGGTCAAGTCGCTTACCTGCATTAATATTCACGCTTATACGCCCGCGGGAGACTCACCGGACGGCGCGGCGACGGCCTTCCGGCGCTTCAGACGGGCGGAGAGCTGCTCCATGTAGATGTAGATGACCGGAGTGATATAAAGCGTGAGCACCTGCGAAACCACCAGACCGCCGACCACCGCAAGTCCCAGCGGGCGACGTGATTCCGCACCCGCGCCTAGCCCGAGAGCGATGGGAACCGCCGCCGCCAACGCCGCGAACGTCGTCATCATGATCGGCCGGAAACGCACCAGGCAGGCTTCAAAGATGATGGTCTCCGCCGCCACTTCCCGTCCGGCCTCGGCGGCCTCCGTTCGCGCGGCCAGCGCGAAGTCGATCATCATGATGGCGTTCTTTTTGACGATGCCGATGAGCAGGATAATGCCCACGTAGCCCATCATGTTGAGCTCCTCGCCAAATGCCCACAGCGTGAACAACGCCCCGAAACTCGCCGCGGGCAGGCCCGACAAAATCGTCAGCGGGTGGATGAAGTCTTCGTAAAGGACGCCCAGCACGATGTAGATCACCAGCACCGCCGAGAACAGCAACAGGCCGATGCCGCGGCTCGATGCGGCGAACGCCTGGGCCGAGCCCACGAACGCGTAGCTCACGCCCTGCGGCAGCTCACGCTTGAGCAGCGTATCGATCAACTTCGTCGCATCGCCCAGCGCGTAGCCCGGTTTGAGATTGAAGGACAACGTCACCGATGGCGACTGCCCGAGATGGTTCACGCTCAGCGGACCGACATCGCGCCGCAGCCGCGCCACCGCGTCGAGCGGGACGAGTTTCCCCGTCGTCTGCGAACGGATGTAGAGCAGCGACAGCGCCGACTCGTCGCGCTGAAACTCGGGCGCGAGCTCCATGATCACGTAATACTGGTTGGTCGGCGTGTAGATCGTGGAAACCTGCCGTGTGCCAAACGCACCGTAGAGCGAGTCCTCGATTTGCGCGGGCGTGACCCCGAGGGTGGCCGCACGGTCCCGTTGGATTTCCACGCGCACCTGCGGACTCGAAATCTGCAGGTCGGAGTTCACATCCGTGAGCGGGGCGAGGCCGCGAAATTTCCCCTCTATGTCCTGCGCCACCCGATACAGTTCAGCCAGATCGGAGCCGAAGAGCGACACTTGGTAAAGCGACTTGCTCTGCTGCCCGCCGATGCGGACGACCGGCGGCACCTGCGGATAGGAGCGGAGGCCGGGCACGACGGCGAGTTGCTTGCGCAGATCGTTCACCACGACGAAGGCCGAGACGCGGTCCGCGCGCGGCTTGAGTCGCACGATGATGCGTCCGCTGTTGGTCGAGGGCGAACCGCCGCCACCCACCGAAGATTGCACCACCGCCACCGCCGGATGCGCCGCGACGATGGCGGCCGCGGCCTGCTGATGGCGCACCATCTCATCGAACGATACCGTCTGCGCCGCCTCGGTCTGCACCGAGATTAGCCCTTGGTCGTCGGTCGGGATGAAGCCCTGCTTCAACCAGCTCCCCACCACCACCGTGAGCACCGCCATGAGCACCGCCACGCCCACCGTGAGCAGGCGATGCCGCAGCCCGATTTGCAACGTGCGCCGGTAGAATGCCAGCATCCCGTTGAAGATTCCTTCCGTCCATTGGTAAACCCGTCCGTGCCGCGCCGTGTCGCCCTGATGCGCGCCCGCCTTCAGAAAACGACTGCACAACATCGGCGTGAGCGTGAGCGACACGATGCCCGACACGATGATCGAGGCCGAGATCGTCACCGCAAACTCGTGCAGCAGCCGCCCCAAGATCCCGCCCATGAACATGAGCGGGATGAACACCGCCACCAGCGACACCGTCATCGAAAGAATAGTGAAGCCGATCTCGCGCGAGCCCTTCAATGCGGCCTCACGCACGCTCAAGCCCTTCTCGATGTGGCGCACGATGTTTTCCAGCATCACGATGGCGTCGTCCACCACGAAGCCCACCGAAAGCGTGAGCGCGAGCAACGACAGGTTGTCCAGCGTGTAGCCGCAGAAATACATCACTGAAAACGTGCCGAGCAGCGCCATCGGGATCGCCACGCTCGGGATCACCGTCGCCGTCAACGACCGCAAAAACGCAAAGATCACCAGCACGACCAGCACGATGGAAAGGCAAAGCGTGAGCTGCACATCGTGCAGCGACTCGCGCACCGCCGTCGCCGAGTCGCGCAGGATCTCCAGCTTCACCGACTCGGGCAGTGTTTCCCTGAACGAGGGCAGCACGGCCTTCACCCGGTCCACCACCTCCACGGTGTTGCTCCCCGGCTGCCGTTGCACCGCCAGCACGATGGCGCGGCTGTTTTTTCCGTCCGCGTAAAACCAGCTCGCCACGCGGAGGTCCTGCACGCTGTCGATTACTTCCGCGAGCTGCCCGAGACGCAGTGGCGCGCCGCCGCGATAGGCCACGACAAGCTGCCGGAACTGCGCCGCCGTCGTGAGCTGGCCGTCGGCCACCACGGTGATCGCTTGGTGCGGACCATCGATCAAGCCGGTGGGCAAGTTGACGTTGTGCGCGGCAAGTGCGGTGGCCACCTCGTCCAGCCCCACGCCGTAGCTGGCCAGCAGTCGGGGGTCGAGTCGCGCCCGCAGCGCGTATTTCTGGGAACCATACACCAGAACCTGGGAAACGCCCTCGATCGTGGAAATGCGCTGCGAAAGCGCGGTCTCCGCATATTCATCGACCACCGAAAGCGGCAGCGTCGGCGAACTCAGCGACAGATAGAGGACGGGCTGGTCCGTGGGATTCGTTTTCCGGAAGGACGGCGGGGCCGGCATGTCCACGGGCAGGCGGCGCTGCACGGCGGCGATGGCCGCCTGCACGTCCTGCGCGGCGGCGTCGATGTTGTGCTCCAGCGAAAACTGCAGGGTGATCTGCGTGCTGCCGAGCGTGCTCGTCGAGCTCATCGAATCGATGCCGGCGATGGTCGAGAGCTGCTGCTCCAGCGGCGTTGCGACGGCCGAAGCCATCGTCTCGGGCGTGGCACCGGGCAAACCGGCGCTAACCTGGATCGTCGGAAAATCTACATTGGGCAGGTCGCTCACCGGCAGAAGCCGGTAGGCCATCGCGCCAAAGACCATCAACGCCGCGGTGAGCAGCGTCGTCATCACGGGCCGCCGGATACAAAGCTCGGGGAGGTTCATGGCGCTCAGGTCTTGGCGGATTTCTTCTTTTTGCCCTGACCGGCGGCCGGCTCGTCGCCGTCGAGCGTGCGGACTTCCACCTTGGCGCCGGGCACAAGCCGCAACTGGCCGTCAACCACCACGGTCTCCCCCTCCTCCACCCCGGAAAGGATGATCGTGCGGTCGGCGGTCGTGCGGCCGATCTTCACCTCGCGCAGATCGACCGTCTGGTCCGCCTTCACGACGAAGACCTGGCTGCCGCGCTGCCCCGTCTGCACCGCCGCCGCCGGCACGAGCACGACCCCGGCATCCACGCCCACCTGCGTCGTCACATCCACAAACTGACCCGGCCAGAGCGACCGGTCCGCGTTTTCATAAATCGCCTTCAACACCACCGTGCCCGTGGTGGGATCGACCGCGTTGTCGATGAAGTCGAGCTTCCCCTCCACCACCGGATTGACCGCGCCTGCATGCACCGTCGCGCTCACCTTCACCGGTCCCGCCGTCTGCGCGGCGCGCACCGACGCGAGCTCGCCTTCGGGAACAGAGTAGGCCACCGCGATGGGCGCGACCTGGTTGATGACCACGATGGACTGCGTGGCGTCCGCCGCCTTCACCAGCGCGCCTTCGTGGAGGTTGCGCTGGCCGGTTCGCCCCGCGATCGGCGCGCGGATTTCCGAGTATTCAAGTTGCAACTTCGCGTTGGCCACGGCCGCCGCCTTGGATTGGACCACCGCCTTGGTGGTGTCGGCCTTGGTGGCATACTGCGCCAGCTCCTCCTTAGAAACAACGTTCTGCTGGTCGAGCTGACGGTAGCGCCCCATGTCCGCCTCGGCCTGGGCTTCCTCGGCGCGGGCGTTGGCGAGATCGGCCTCGGCCGCCCGCAGGCCATTGTCAAAGGGACGGCGATCCAGCGTCACCAGCAAGTCGCCCGCCTTCACCTCGTCGCCCTCGCGAAAATGGAAACTGGCGATCACCCCGTCCACCTGCGATTTCACCGAGACCGTGCGCAACGCCTGCACGGAACCGATGGCCTGCTGCGTGACCGGCACGTCCGCGCGCACCGCGACATCCGTCTGCACCGGCACCGCCGGCGTTTTCACCTCGGTCACGGCGCGCTTGCAGCCCGCCGCACCCGGAAAAATCAGGGCGGCCATCGCAAAAAAAACGGCGGCAATTCGCAGAGTGTCAGGCGGAGATATCCGGATGTTCATGGGAGCGTGGGCCCGCGATGCGGGCCTCAAGGGTGACAAGGTTTTCCTTGATGTGTTGCAGATCATTAAAAAGCGCGGTGCGGCGGTCGGGCGTCAATCCCTCGAAGTAATCGGCGCGCAGGCGCTCGATCGCCGGGGCCAGCCGCGTCATGGTGCGACGGGCCTTGGCCCGCGGATAAAGCCGGTAGGCCCGGCGGTCGTCGGGATCATCGCGCCGCTCCAGCCAGCCGGCGGCAACCAGCCGCGCCACCTGCGCGCTCACCGTCATCGGCTTCAGGTGCAGATGGTCCGCCAGCTCGCGTTGCGCACAGCCTTCGTTCCTCGCAACATGATAGAGGATGTGCCAGCCGGCCCGCGTGAGCCCCTTGACCATCGGCCGCAACCGCCGGTCAAACTCGCGCCGCAGCAGGGTGTTCAGCTCGTTGAGCAGAAACCCTAGACCGCGGTTGGAGGCGTTCATCGGATCGGACATGAGCGGTTACGGAATAGTGGAAATCAAAATTAGTAAACTAGCTTAGTAGTTTTTACCAAGACGCACGCTGATCCCTTCCGGTTACCGGCATGCGCCCGCGCGGCCGTTTCCGCGCCCCTGCGCACCTCCGTAAATCGCTGCTTTGCAAAAGCGCTTCGCTTTGCCATCGTGCCCCCACTCCCGCACCGGCATGAAACACCCTCGCCTCTCCCGCACCGTTCTTTTGCGCAGCCTTCTGATCTCGCTGCTGCTGGCCTCCCCCGTCCTCGCCATCACGTCGTCCGACATCGCCTCCATGCGCGCCAAGGCGGAAAAGGGCAACGCCATCGCCCAGTATAACCTGGGTCTCGCCTACGCCGACCGCACCGGCCCCTCCTACGATCCCGTCCAGGCTTACGTGTGGCTCAATCTCGCCGCCAACAACGGCGCGACCGGCAAGGCCCTCGAAACCCTCACCGCCACGCTCACGCCCACCCAGCTCGCGCAAGGCAACACCCTCCTCGGCACCGGCCGCCTCCCCGCCGCCCCGGCCGCCAGCCCCGTCTCCGCCGTCGCCTCGCCCATCGCCCCCGTTTCAGACCCCGCCGCCGACGCCGCCAAGATCGAGTCCGACAAAAAGCAGCTCAGCGAAGAACTCGCCTCCTCGTGGAAGGAGACCGACCGCATCAAGTCCTCCTTCACCTCCCAGCTCGCCGACGCCAACAAGCGCCTCGCGATCGCCGAGAGCGCCCTCGCCAACAAGGACAAGGAACTCGCCGCGCTCCAGGCTCGCCTCGACGCGCAAGCCGCTCCGTCCGCCACCGCCGCCGAACTCGCATCCCTCCGCAGTGATCGCGACCAGCTCCGCGCCGCCTTCGCCAAAGCCGACAGCGACCGCGTCGCCCTCCAGGCCAATCTCGCCGAGGCCAACAAGGCCATCGCCGACGCACAAAACGCCCAGCGCCTCGCCGAATCCGAAGCCGGCAGCCTCCGCTCCACCGCCGACAAGGTCAGCGCCGAGCGCCTCTCCCTCGCCGCCCAGCTCGAAAACGCCAACAGCGAAACCACCCGCCTCCGCACCGAGCTCGACGCCGCCAAGACCCCCGCCGCCACCGAGCCGCCCGTCGTCGCCGATCTCCGCGACAAACTCGCCGCCAGCGACAAAGCCCTCGCCACCGCCAAGGACGAACTCGCCTCCCTGAAATCCTCCAGCGGCGGTCTCTCCGATAACGTCGCCCAGCTCACCAAAGAACGCGACGACCTCGCCCAACAGCTCGCCGCCGCCAAGGCCGCCCCCGTCGTCACCGCCGCTCCCGCGCCTGCACCGGCCCCCGCAGCACCTGTCGCTGTAGCTGTCGCCGACACGGATGCCTCCAAGGCCCGGATCGCCGATCTGGAAAAGTCCCAGGCCGACACCGAGGCCAAACTCAATGCCGCCCTCCGCACCTACACGCTCAACCAAGCCGAGATCGACCGCCTCCAGAAAGCCCTCACCAACATCGACGGCGAACGCGCCGCCACGGCCGACAAACTCGACGCCGCCAACAAGGAACTCGCCGCCCTCCGCCCGCAGGCCGGTGCCGCCGTCGCCTCGTCCGCGCAGGCCGACACGCTCCGCACCCAGCTGACCGACACCCAGTCCAAGCTCGCCGAACGCACCGCCGCGCTTGATCAAGCCGTCAAGGATATCGCCACCGCCCGCCAGACCGCCGACACCGCGACCAACGACATCACCGCCGTCCGCGAACAACTCCGCCAGACGCAGTTGCAGGCCGCCGCCAGCGCCAACGAGACCCTCCAACTCAAGACCCGCCTCGCCCTCTCCGCGAGCGCCCCGGTCACCCCCACCCGCCCCGCCACCATCGCCTCGGTTCCCGTCGCCATGGAAACCCCGATGTTCTCGCCCCCGGCCGCCGTAACCCCTCCGCCCGCCGCCCCCGTGGCAAAAGCCGAGCCGCCCGCCCCCGCCCAGCCGCGCACCTACGTCGTCGCCAACGGCGACACCTTGTCAGGCATTGCCAAACGCACCTACGGCAACGCCAACCGCTGGAAGGAAATCCTCGACGCCAACAAAGACGCAATCCGCAACCCCAACGCCCTCACCCTCGGCACCAAGCTCCGCATTCCGTAAACGCCGCAGAGCTCCCTCTCACCAAGCGCGGCATTAGAATGCCGCGCTTTTTTTGATCTCGTCGCACGAAATTCCAAGAAAATGCCCCTCGAACTCGGCAATTCATTATCCGACTCAAGATTGTCGTTTTCCCCAGGAAAACGCAGTTTGTGCGAATAACACTGCTAGGCAAAAGCATGAATCAGCCTCAATCAATCCTTCACCACGACAAACCGTTTATTGATCTGCTGGACGATGCAGTTTGGTGCTGCGCGCAAAGCCAAGAGATACATGATCGCCCCAATCCCGAAGGCTACGTTTATATTCGCGAAAACGTGGCAAGGCTTACTCGATTGTCAGTCCTTAATGCTGCGCTAGCACTTGAAGCATTAGCGAACATCCTTGTCCAGCGATGCGCGTTGCCAGGACAGTTGGCGGTTGATGTTGATAAGCTCACTGTTCTAGGGAAATTCGATATCTATATACTTTCTCGCGGAGGCAGTCATTTCGTGGACCGTGGCCATAAATTGACTCAGGCGATGGTAGAGTTGATCAAATGGCGGAATGCATGCGTCCACCCAAAAATTGCTCAAAAGCGCTGGACGAAAATTAACGGATCTTCTTATGCGTCCGATACCCAAACATATCCGTTACTGAAGATACCGAAACTCATAACCGACCAAGGCTGGAGCCCCGAGCATAGTAGAAGCGTCATCCAATTCCTCTTTGAATTTATTACACACTACCTACTTGGTTGGTGCGGCCACCGCCCTTTAGAGATGCGTGACATCCTTTTCGATGAAGGACATGAGGAGGATGGCGTGGTGCGTCACTATTTTTACCAACCATCGCGCCATATGAACGCGGCGATAAGTCAATGGAACCTAGACGCGCGGTTTCTCTGCCTCTGGGTGAGCAAAGAAGAGATCAGGGACGGGTTTATATCTAGATATGAGCCGGGTTATCCTGAGGACATCTTAGTGAGTCGGATTCCCAACACTCTATGAGAGAGGGAACTTCCCAAAAGGGGGACCCCGTGAAAGGGACCCCGTGAAAGGGGTCAGGCCGCTGTTTGTTGACTTTTTGTTTCTCCAACCAAGACAGCGACCACCCAGTCACTTCTTGCTTTCGCCAGCCACAGGCTTCGGCAGCAGCCGCACGACCACCAGCGCCTAAGACACGATGGTAGAACGGATGTAAACATCGCCAAAAAGATAATTTTCGTCGCGGAGTTCGTTGAGCGTGGAAACCAGGCGGTCTTTGTCCATCCACTTGGATCGCGCCAGCCGCATGCTTTCTCCCCACGATAGATTACAGCTAATCGGGCCCAGCTTACCCAGATGCTCAATGCAGGCGATCAGGGTGTCGGTCAGCTCGGGGGTCCACTCAAGTGAAATCAAGTTGATCGGGCGGGAGAGCCCGCGCACGACCTCAAATTCAAAGCCTTCCACGTCAATTTTTATAAAATGAGGAACCCCATATTGCGCGATCAGCGCATCGAGAGTCACGATTTCGACCGTGATGGTCTTACCCCAAGTAATCTGTTCAAAGCGTCCTGATTTACTCGTAGCATCAATGAACGATTGAGAGAGGGTGGATAAGACATGCATGTCCGAGACCATCATCGGGGCTTTGCCTGGCGCACTGCCGGCAGCCTTGTTGACAAGGGTCACATTGTGATCGGCACCGAATGACGCTTGGAGGAGCGAATAACATTTGGGCTGTGGCTCCAAGGCGATAACGCGCAATCCCAGGCGACGAAGCGGAGCTATCCTATTGCCAATATTGGCGCCGATATCGAAACAGAGGGAGTTTGGCGGCACGAGGCTGCCGTAAAACGAATCCATGGCGGCGCTGTGAGGATCAACCGTGGTGTATTTTTCACGGGTGCCTCTGATTGTCCGAACGGCCTCAACCACAATAGGGGGAAGCAAATTTTTGGATATCAGTTTAAGGCGAGATAATGCGGACATATAAATATTCGAGGAAAGCCTGTTAGGCCGTAACCGTTGATTTCTCGTATCGATCAGGAAGGTAGGGACGGACCGCTGGGCCGTCCGCTTCGTCACACGTAAGCCTGATGATTTCGCGGCGAGCCCAGCGGGCCCGTCCTACCGACAATCCGACAGAAACCGTGATAGGGTGGACTAGGCCGATAGCGTAAATCAAAAAACTGAAAACATGGACAAGCACGTGAGTAACAAAAGCATTATGTGAGCCGGAATGTCCATGAAGATACCCCCAAGCAAAAGGGGGCGGGCCGCTGTTTGTTGACTTTTTATTTCCTCAACTAAGACAGCGACCACCCAGTCACTTCTTCCTTTCGTCCGCCGAAGGCTTCGGCAGCAATCGCGCGACGACCACCAGCAGGAGCACGACCACCAGCGCCAGCACCCCCCAGAAGAACAGCGTGCTGCTCTGTCCCGAAAACAGGTCGAGCGCCGCCGCCGTCGGCGTCTCCGCCCCGAGCTTCGCCACGCCCTTCGGCGCGCGCAGCATTTGCGGCGCAACCAGCGCGAGATCGTAGCGCGGTGCCGATGCCTGCGGATTGCCGTAGATGATTTCCGGCGCACCCGTTCCCGGCGCCGGCTTGAAGAAGAGGCGCGTCACGCCCACCGCTCCGCGCGCGGAACTCAGCACGATGGGCGGATTGTCGTCGTTGTCCGCCTCCAGCGTCAGCACGGCGCCCGTCGTCCGAACATCGAGCGGGATCACCAAGTTGCCTGTCGCCTGCTGGCCAATCGTCGTCTGACCGGGTTGGCGCGTCCACATCGTGTCGGCGAGCACCCGCGTGGAATTTTGTCCGCGATCATCCATGAGTTCCTCCATGAGGCGCACGTGGCGCTGAAAAAGCGGCGTGAGCGAACCCACCACCACACGGCGCAGCGGCAGACCGGCCTGCGGCAGCATCAACTTCCACCGACTCGTGCGCAGACGCTTGGGGTCGTCGTCCGATGTGATGACCGCATCGAATTCACGGCTCAACGAGGTGGACTCGAGCAGGAAGGGAATCTGTTTCCCGTCGCTCACCAGACGGATGTCGGCGAAGTCGGACCGCGCCCGCGCCACTATCCCGAGATCCAGTTCCAACTGCTGCACGCCGCCGCCCGCGAGGACGACCGGCCGGCGGAATTTCCAGGCAAGCGTGTCGAGCGTCGCGCCCGCCAGAGGCACGTCGGCCAACGCCTCGGGCGGAGCTTGGTAAACGGGATTGGCCGCGGGGACCTCGACCGCGATCATCGGAGTCGTCGCAGGCGTTGCGTTGGCAAAACCCGCAAGGTCGTAGCGCGGAGCCGTCGCCGTCGGGTTGCCCACCAGAAGCGTCCACGCGCCGGCTTGCGGCGCGTTAAAAACAATCTCTCTCGGCAGGCGGCGCGCCTGAATCGCGGACAACGGGAGCGGAGGGCTGTCGCCGTTGTCTATATGAAGGATGAGTTCGCGGGGGGAGGAAGGCACGTTAAGCGTCAGCACGGCCGGCGCTCCGGCGGCGGCCTCCGGCCCGCGTGAAAGAGTGCCGCGCGCGATAACATGCTCGACCACGGTTTCGTTCTGCATCTGCCGTTCGGCCAGCGTGACCGCACGGCTGAAAACCGGCTCGTCCGAGGTAAACTCCAGGGTGGTGAGCGTCAGGTGCGCCGCGCCCAGATCTAGGGTGAGCACCGTTTCGCCGGAAAATTCCTCCCGCTGACGGACCACGACCGGCTGCGGCAAAGTGCGAAGAGGAACGACTGTCGCGGGCGCAACCCCCAAGCTCACGCCTGTGATGGCGAGCGGCGGAGTCTTGATGTCGTCCAGCGTCACGCGGACAAACGCCGCCGTCATCCGCTTCAAGGGAAACGTCAACTGCGTGGCCCCGTTTTTGTGAAACAGCGGAACGCCCGTG
>Ga0123337_10003373_pt1 | contig 17104 bp, 21 predicted proteins | sample frozenSSSSmetaG_FD_89792 | JGI IMG/M metagenome (GOLD analysis project Ga0123337, IMG submission 89792) | Glacier valley bacterial and archeal communities from Borup Fiord, Nunavut, Canada, to study Microbial Dark Matter (Phase II) -... | ecosystem: Environmental > Aquatic > Freshwater > Ice >... | reverse complement strand
CGGCACCTGGAGCGGCGAGGTCGACACCGCTGCCTGATTTCTGCCTGACGTCCCAACGTCACACCTGCGCGCCCTTAACGGGCGCGCTTTTTCGTGCCCTCCGGCACGTCTCCGGAACGGGGCGCGCATTTTCTTTGCGCGTCACATTTCCATCCCCTATTGGAGGGGCGTCCTCTTTCTTGCCAAAATGGCCCACCATGAAGAGGCCCTTAGCGTCAGTATCGAGAACCCATGGCCCCCCAGCTTTATCTGATCACGCCCGCCGCTGCCGATCCGGCGCGTTTTCCCGCGACGCTGCAGGCCGTGCTGGACGTTGCCGCGTTCTCGGCCCTGCTGCTGCGCCGTGGCACCCGCGATGACGCCGCCTATGCCAGCTTTGCCAAAGACCTGGTCCGCATCGGCCAGGCCGCCGGCTGCGCCGTTCTGGTCGAGGACGATGCAGGGCTCGCCCGGAGCATCGGCGCCGATGGCGTGCATGTCTCCGGCGACGCCAGCGCCGTCAAGGCGGCGCTCAAGGCGCTCAAGCCTGGCCTGATCGTCGGGGCCGGCAATATCCCCACCCGCCACGACGCCATGACCATCGGCGAAATGGATGTCGACTATCTGTTCTTTGGGCCGCTTGAAGGCGGCAGCGCTGCCGAGGCTGCCGACCTTGCGGAGTGGTGGGCTGCCACTTTCGAGATTCCCGCTGTGCTCAGCGATCCAGGCGCCACCCCGACGACCGATCCGCGCGGCGCCGAATTCCTTGCCCTCTCGGATTCCATCTGGTCGGCCGACGATCCGGCCGCTGCCGCCGCCGCCATCGTCAACGCCCTGGACGCGCCATGACCATCCGGCGCCGCCTTCATCTGCTGCTCCTTTCGCTGCTGCTGTCGTCCTTCTCGCTGGCTACCCTTGCCGTGGCCCAGGAGGACGTGGTCCAGGACCAGGCGGCCGAGCAAGCCCCGCCCGTCGCTGGCCCGGCCGAAATCATCAGCGACCAGATCTTTGGCCCCCGCGTGCCGACCGATCTGGCCTTTGGCGCCTTTCAGCGCGGCTATTTCCTCACCGCCCTCGAATTTGCCCTGCCGCGTGCCGAACAGGGTGATGCGCCGGCCCAGACGCTGATCGCCGAGATCTACGCCAAGGGCCTGGGCGTGGCCCAGAACGACCAGCGCGCCGCCGGCTGGTATGAGCTGGCCGCCAAGAATGGCGACATCCTGGCCATGTTCGAGCTGGCCATGATCTACCAGGACGGCATCGGCGTGCCCAAGAACCGCGCGCGCGCCGCCGACCTGTTCAACAAGGCCGCCCAGGCCGGCTATCTGCCCGCCAAATACAATCTGGCTCTGCTGCATATCGAGGGCATCTACGCCTCGCCAAGCCTCTCCACCGCCGCCAGCCTGATGCTCGAAGCGGCCGAGGCGGGCCTCGCCGAAGCGCAGTATGACTATGGCACCATGTTGATCGAGGGCGCGGGCCTCGCGCCCAATCTCGAGGAAGGCGCGCGCTATATCGGTCTGGCCGCCGAACAGAACCTTACCGAAGCGCAGGTCGATTACGCGACCCTGCTCTATCTCGGCCAGGGCATCGAGCGCGATGTTGCCGCCGCGGCCGGCTGGTATGCCCGGGCCGCCGAGGCCGGCAGCGCCGTCGCCCAGAACCGCTATGCCAAGCTGCTGGCGGTTGGTGAAGGCGTGCCCCTCGACCTGCAGGAGGCCGGCATGTGGCGGGCGCTGTCACGCCGCCAGGGCCTGAGCGACCCGGCGCTGGATCGCCTGCTGGTCTCCATTCCGCCGGAGGACCTGACCCAGGCAGAGGAGCGCGCCCGCTTCTGGCCGAGTACGCCGCCCAGCATCGAGACGGTCGCGGAAATTCCCTCCATCGCCCCGCCCGGGACCGGCGACACGGCACCGGCGACCCTGCCCGACCTGCTGCCGACGACGGTCACCCCGGCGCCGGAACCGCAAAACCCTTGAACGGAGCGGCATTCTGAGGCAAGAAGCGCCCCACGCCCGTCAGCGCTACCATCCTTCGGCCAGCCGCATCCGGCGCGCGTGGCCCGCTCCAACACTTCGCGCACCCGAAAGCACCCACCCGCATGGCCAAGATCAACGGCAATGAAATCCGCCCCGGTTTCGTCATCAACCACCAGGACCGGCTCTGGGTCGCGGTCAAGGTCGATCACGTCAAGCCCGGCAAGGGCGGCGCCTATGCCCAGGTCGAGCTCAAGGCCATCCTGACCGGCACCAAGCTCAACGAGCGGTTCCGCTCCGCCGAAACGGTCGAGCAGGTTGAACTCGAATTCCGCGATTTCACTTTTCTCTACGAGCAGGGCGACAGCCTGGTCTTCATGGATCAGCAGAGCTATGAGCAGGTCGAACTGGCCAAGGATTTTGTCGGCGACCGCGCTGCCTTCCTCTCGGACGGCATGAAGATCACCCTCGAAATGCACGAAGACACCCCGCTGGGCATCAAGTTCCCCGCCAATGTGGTCCTCGAAGTCACCGAGGTCGATCCGGTGCAGAAGGGCCAGAGCGTTTCCAGCCAGTTCAAGCCCGCCATCATGTCCAACGGCCTCAAGGTGATGGTGCCGCCCTTCATCGCCGTTGGCGAGCGCATCGTCGTCGACACCTCTGAAGTCACCTATATGCGTCGGGCGGACTGATCCATGGCCCGTTCAGCAATCCTCAATGTCATGGTCGGCGCCGCCCTCAAGGCCGGCAAATCGCTGACCAAGGACTTCAACGAAGTCGAGAACCTGCAGGTTTCCCGCAAGGGCCCGGCCGATTTCGTCTCCAAGGCCGATCTGCGCGCCGAGCAGGTGATCTTCACCGAGCTGCAGAAGGCCCGCCCCACCTATGCCTTCCTGATGGAAGAGGGCGGCGAGGTCGCCGGCACCGATGGCCAGCACCGCTGGATCGTCGATCCGCTCGACGGCACCACCAATTTCCTGCACTCGATCCCGCTCTTTGCCGTGGCCATCGCCCTTGAGCGCGCCAATGAGATCGTCGCGGCGGTGATCTACAACCCCGTCATGGACGAGCTCTATACCGCCGAAAAGGGCGGTGGCACCTGGCTCAATGACCGCAAGCGCCTGCGCGTTGCCGGTCGTCGCAGCCTGTCGGACGCCGTGGTCTGCACCGGCATCAAGACCCAGGGCACCCCCAATGACAGCCTGCAGCTGCGCCAGCTGGCCCATATCAATCCCGCCGTGGCCGGCATCCGCCGCTCCGGCTCGATTGCCGTGGACATGGCCTGGCTGGCCTCGGGCCGCTATGACGGCCTCTGGGAAGCCGGCCTCGCCCCCTGGGACGTGGCGCCTGGCATGCTGATGGTCAAGGAAGCCGGCGGCTTCGTCTCCGACTATGCCGGAGCGCCCGGTTCGGTCTGGAACGGCCAGATCGTCGCCGGCAACGAGACCCTGCAGCCCGCTCTGCTCAAGGAAATCAGGGCCGTTCAGTAGGCTCAGCCCGCTTAGCGGGGGGTGAGCACCACCAGTTCCTCGAACCAGTTCATGTCGGCAAAGCTGCAAAAGGCCGGCGCCCGCAGCTCGAGCACCGGTGCGCGCTGCACGATGTCGGCCTCGACCGCGTGCAGCGTGGCCTGCCATTCAGGCAGCGCGTCTGCGTCGATCCAGTCGATCAGATAGGCCATGGTGATGTGGAATTCATAGGTCTCGTGATCGGGGTGCCGATAGCCGAGTAGGTCGGCGAAACCGTCGCGCCAGTCCGCCATGGCCTGCCGATCCGCGGCAGTGACGCCCTCGAGCCGAAGGCCGGTCGGCGCCACCCCGTTGACCGCCACCTGGAAGGCCGGGCCGCCGGCAAAGTCGCCTAGCCGCCGCGTGAAGTCGTCGGTCATGGCGGCGATCGAGGTGTCGCTATCCATGTCGCGCGGCCAGTATGGGTATTCCCGGCGTCCCTCGATAATGCCCTGGAACAGCGTCATGTGGTAGCTGGCGACCGGCGTGAAGGCGAGCTTGGCCGCGTCCGCCATGCCCTGGAAAACCAGCCGCGCGTCCATGAGCGCCTGCTGCGTCGCCGAACCTTCCGCCACGTGGCACACCACCGTATTGCCCGGCTCGGGCAAGAAAACGCCCTCCTGGTTAAAGCGCGTGCCCAGATGCCGCGGCGGCACACGGTCGGGCTGGCGGCCAAAGCGCTGGGCAAGCGTAGGCAGGTCGATCGGCATGGCAAAATCTCGGACAGGAGCGGATGGCTCCCCTTACGGCGGCTTCGCGAAGCTTGCATGACGGCCGATCACACCGCTGCAATGGTTAACCTTTGGCATTGCCCCATAACCAAGGTCTGAACTAGTCTCGGCTGCAGTGATTTGCGCGTTGAGGCAAGGTTCAGGCAGACATGACGCAAGGCTATGATCCCTACCACCTCGGCAGCCCGACCGTTTACCTCATCAAGATTGTGATTTTTCTGGTGCTGGTCGCGCTGGTCGGGGCGATCCTGTTCAACACCATCACCACCTTTTTCTGGGCCAATCCCTTCATCAATTCGATGATTTTCTTTGCCCTTGGCATTGGCATCTTCCTCAGTTTCCGCCAGGTCGTCCGCCTGTTTCCCGAAGTGCACTGGGTCAATTCCCTGCAGGACGGCACCACCACCAATGTCCGCGCGCCCATCCTGCTTGCCCCCGTGGCCGGGATCCTGCGCGAGCGCATCGGCGAGGCGGTGATCACCCCGTCTTCCATGCGCTCGATTCTCGACAGCGTCGGCAACCGCCTTGACGAAGCCAAGGACACCTCGCGCTATCTCACCGGCCTCCTGGTCTTTCTCGGCCTCATGGGCACGTTTTACGGCCTGCTCGAAACCGTGACCTCGGTGGCCGGCGTCATCAATTCGCTCGACGTCGCCAATGGCGACACCGCCTCGCAGTTCGCCAGCCTGCGCGAGGGCCTGAGCGCCCCGCTGGCCGGCATGGGCACCGCCTTCTCGTCCAGCCTGTTCGGCCTTGCCGGTTCGCTGGTGCTGGGCTTTCTCGACCTCCAGACCAGCCAGGCCCAGAACGCCTTCTATACCGATCTCGAAGACTGGATGACTTCCATGACCGAGCTCGACCACCCGGTCAGCGCGATGCAGGCCAATGCCGGCGGCCCGGAAATGCAGGCCATGTTCGACAAGCTCGGCAGCTCGATGCAGAACCAGAATTCCAGCCAGAACGCCATCCGCGCCATGGCCGAGCTGGCCCGCGGCATCGATGGCCTGGTCAAGCATATCCGCACCGAGCAGGACGATCTGCGCAAGCATATCGAAGAGCAGGGTGAAACCAATCGCAAGCTGCGCGAACTGATCGACGCGGTGCTGGCCCAGTCCGACAACGAGCGGCGGAACTAGACCCATGCCGGGAGCCCGTTCCCGCCGGCGCATCGAGGCCAATTACTGGCCCGGTTTCGTCGACGCCCTGTCGAGCCTGCTGCTCGTCATCATTTTCATGCTGAGCCTGTTCATGCTGACCCAGTTCTTCCTCGGTCAGGAACTGCAGGGCCGCGACACCGCGCTCGCCCGCCTCAACAGCCAGATCGCCGAACTGACCGACCTGCTGCAGCTCGAACGCGCCAATGCCGACGACCTCAACAGCCAGATCGCCAACCTGACCGCCACCCTGGGCAGCACCCAGGCCGACAATGCCAGCCTTGCCAGCCAGCTCGAGGGCATCGGCGCCGGCATTGGCGACAAGGACGCCGCCATTGCGGGCCTGCAGGGCGACCTCGAGGCCGCCCAGGAGCTTTCCGACGAAGCCAATGCCCAGGTTGCCCTGCTCAACCAGCAGCTGGCCGCCCTGCGCACCCAGATCGGCGCGCTCGAGACGGCGCTCGAGGCCTCCGAAGCCCGCGATACCCAGTCGCGCACCCAGATTGCCGATCTCGGCCGCCGCCTCAATGTCGCGCTGGCCCAGCGGGTGCAGGATCTCACGCGCTATCGCTCCGACTTCTTCGGCCGCTTGCGGCAGATTCTTGAAGGCCGCGCCGATGTCCGCGTCGTGGGCGACCGCTTCGTCTTCCAGTCCGAAGTGCTGTTCGATCCCGGCCAGGCCGATGTGCAGGCCGGCGGCCTGCCAGACCTCGACGCCCTGGCCGACGCCATCCTGCAGCTCGAAACCGAGATCCCCGCCGATATCAACTGGGTGCTGCGCATTGACGGCCATACCGACAGCCGCCCGATCAGCAATGCCCGCTTCCCGTCCAACTGGGAGCTCTCGGCGGCCCGGGCCATTTCGGTGGCGCAATATCTGGTGAGCCGCGGCGTGTCACCCAACCGCCTGGTCGCGGCCGGCTTCGGCGAGTTCACCCCGCTCGACCCGGGCAATACCGACGAAGCCTATCGCCGCAACCGCCGCATCGAGTTCAAGCTGACCGAGGGGTAGGCAGGCATTACCAGCCTGTCCCCCACCCTTGGCGCTGCGCGCCGTCTCTCCCCACAAGGGGGAGGGAGACGATGAACCCGGATTTCAGGGTCTTCCCTTCCCTCCCCTTGTGGAGAGGGTGGCCCCGACGGGGTCGGGTGGGGGTATAGGCCGAGATTATCAGGTGTCCTGCCGCAAACAGGAAGCCCCAGAACCTAGCCGATAACGTCATCCAGCCGGAACTGCAGCCGCGCCAGTTCGGCATAGCGACCGCCCTTGGCCACCAGCTGGTCATGCGTGCCTGCATCGATGATACGGCCCGCTTCGAGCACCAAGATCTTGTCGGCATCGCGGATCGTCGCCAGCCGGTGCGCGATCACCAGCGTGGTGCGGCCTTCCATCAAGCGCTCCAGTGCCGTCTGCACCAGCCGCTCGCTCTGCGCATCCAGCGCCGAGGTGGCTTCGTCCAGCAGCAGGATCGGGGCATTCTTGAGAATGGCGCGGGCAATCGCCAGGCGCTGCTTCTGCCCACCCGACAGCATCACGCCGCGCTCGCCGACAATGGCGTCATAGCCCAGCGGCAGCTCCATGACGAAGTCATGTACCAGGGCCGCCCGGGCCGCGGCCTCGACCTCGGCCATGTTCGCCTCGGGTTTGCCGAAGCGGATATTGTCGGCAATGGTGCCGGCAAAGATCGTCGGCTCCTGCTCGACATAGGCAAAGCGCTGCCGCAGTTCCTCGAGCCGCACGCTGCGGATGTCGAGGCCATCGACAAGGATGGCGCCGCTGCTGACGTCGTAGAAGCGCTGCAGCAGCGACAGGGTTGTCGATTTGCCCGAGCCGGACGGGCCGACCAGCGCCACCGTCTGCCCCTTGGCCACGGTAAAGCTCAGATCGCGCAGCACCTGCTCATAGCCACTGGTCTCATAGCCAAAATCGACATTCTCGAAGGTCACCGTGCCCAGAGCCGGCACGGGCAGTGCCACCGGATGCTCCGGATCGGTGATGGTCGCCTCGGTGTCGAGGATTTCGGTCAGGCGCTCCGTCGCACCCGCCACGGTCTGCAGGATGCCCAGCACTTCGCTGACATTGGTCAGCGCGCCCGAGGCCATCAGCGCATAGACGAGGAACTGGGTGAGCTGGCCGGCGGTCACCGTGCCGGCGAAGACCGCACGGGCGCCCCACCAGACCAGGAACACCACGGCTGCCGTGCCGAGGAAAATCACCATGCCCACCAGCACCGAACGGGCGCCGAGGCGCTTTATCTCGGCCTGGTAGCTGTCTTCGCTATGGGCGTCATAGATCGCCGACTGGGTCTTTTCCTGGGTGAAGGATTTGACGGTGCGGGTGGCGCCCAGCATTTCGGTGGCCATGGCGGAAAGGTCCGCCAGCGCATCCTGGGTCTTGCGCGACATGCCGCGCAGCCGGCGCGAATAGGCGACAAGCGGGATCAGCAGCGCCGGGGCGGCGATCACCACGGCCAGCGTCAGCGTCGGGCTGGTCAGGAACATCATGACCAGCGCGCCGATAATGGTGACCAGCGAGCGCAGGGCCAGCGAGAAGCTCGAGCCCACCGCATTGCGGATCACCGCGACGTCGCCATTGAGTCGGCTGGTCAGCTCGCCCACGCGATTGGTATCGAAATAGCGGGCATCGAGCCGCAGCAGATGCAGGAAGGCCGCCTGCCGCAGATCGGCCAGCACGCGCTCGCCGATTACCGAGATGAAATAGAACCGCGCGCCGCTGGCAATGGCCATGACCGCGGCAATGCCCACGATCAGCCAGCCATAGCGGCCGACATTTTCGAGGTTCTGCTCGATGAAGCCCTCATCGATCGCGCCGCCCAGCACCGCCGGAATCGACAGCGAGGACACTGCCGAGATCAGCAGGAACAGCACGGTCAGCGACAGCCGCACCGGATATCTGAGAATGAAGGGCAGCAGGCGCCGCAACGGCTGCAGCTTGCGCACCGGGGTCGTCGGCTGGGATGTGGGGATGCTCGTGTCGGCCTGAACCGGGACGGATTGGTCAGTCATCGCTCGGTTACGCCACTCTTTTAGAGATGGGGTCCGGAAATCCCGGGCCGCGCTGAGGCTCCGATATAGGCACTGGCACCTGCCGCGGCAACCGCTTTGTCCGGCGTGAAATTGCCGCGCCACGCCCTTGCAGATTGGCCTTCTCTTCTGTATGAAGCGCCCAACACCAATTCCAGATGCTCTCCGGGCGCCACGGCGCCCGTTTGATTTGAGGCGAATACCATGAAGGCTGATACCCATCCGGACTACCACTTGATCAATGTGGTGATGACCGACGGCACCAAGTACCAGACGCGCTCGACCTACGGCAAGGACGGCGACACTCTGCAGCTCGACATCGATCCCAAGACCCACCCGGCCTGGACCGGCGGCACGGGCCAGCTGCTCGATCGCGGCGGCCGCGTCTCGCGCTTCAAGGAGCGCTTCAAGGGCCTGGGCATCTAAGCCAGCCTTTGGCAGAATTGAAAAACCCGGCCATTGTGCCGGGTTTTTTGTTTTCGAAACGGTGGTGGGGCCTGGTCTGGCGCTCAAGCGCGACCGGCTCAGGCGCGCCCGAAAGCTGCCTTGAGCCGCGCCAGCTGGTCGGCAATGCCATTGGCGGTGCCCGGATCCATCTCGCTCATCCGGCCGCGTTCGAGCACGTCGAACTGCATCACTCGGTCAAACAATCGGTCGCCCTTGTCGATGAAGTCGCGCAGGACCGGCGGCAGCTGGTCATAGCCCGGCCCGCCGCGTTCGGACGGCGTGGCGGAGAACTTGACCTTCTCCTTTTCGGAGCGGGCATTTTCCTTGGTGATTTCGCCTTCATTGACCGCCCGCTGCAGCAGCAGCCAGGAGGCCAGCTGCATCAGCCGTGTGGTCAGCCGCATGGATTCAGTGGCGTAGACGAAGGACGCCTCGCGGCTGAGGATCCGGCTGTCGCCGCGCCCCTCGCCATCGAGATAGGAGGCGACATCCTCGATCAGGGTCATGCCTTCGCGATAGAGCGCATCAAAGCCGCCCGCAGCCACGATGCGTGGGCCGATCGCAATGGCCGCCCCGTTCTCGTTCCCCTCTGCCAACCAGACGTCTCCCTGTTCTGGCGCCCAAGTCAGGCGCCGGCACCGGGCGCCCTGTCATCAGGCGCCTCAAGCCATGAAGACAGGTTTAAAAGCATGGCAATTGGATGATCAAGGGACCCGAAAAACAAAAAAAGAGCGGTAGGAACCGCTCTCGAAGTTAACAGGGAGGCGTCAAACAGAGGGAGAAACCACTCTGAAAAATCCAGAACAATCTGAATATCGTCACCTTACCGACAATTGCTTAAGGGCGTGTTAACGACGTTCAATTGCTTAACCTTACCTGATTAAGGCCGGGATTTCTGGGCTGCGTTCAGAAGAGAACCGCCAGAAACTGCCCGACAAGGGCAAACACGCCGATCAATCCGACCCAGCCCGTCAGGGCCAGCATCAGGATCAGCAATCCGCGCGGTGGCAGGTCTATGGGCGCCTGGCGATGGGAAATCGGCGTTGATTTCTGGGATCTGGAGAAGCCTTGGCTCATGACACATCATCCTTCGCTCGCTACCCGGGCAATTTAGCACGCGCCGATTTAATGTCTACCATTTTGGTAGTGTATTAGCCTCCCGGACCTAGCGAGCTGGAAAAATCATGCCCTTTGGGGCCATTTGAGACGAAATCCCGTGTCCTTCCTGCCGGGAGCCGCCGACCCCAGGGGCTCTCAATGCTTAACGCGGCCTTAACGGCGGCCAACATATTGCCAGTTAACAAGGCACCCCGCCTTAACCCTGTCGCTTGCCGGTCTATTCACTTCCCGCGCCGGCATGGTCAGTTTGTCGCACACCCAATCAACCACACGCTCCGGCGGACAGCAGCCTCACCCCTGCTGCGCCCACCGGTGTCGCGACCTCAAACTGGAGAGCCACGATGGCCACATTATCTGCGGCAACGGCTGCAAGCCTGCTTGTGGGCTTGATGGCCATCGCCCCCAGGCCGGGCAGCAGCGCCACCACGGCTGTCCGCCCCGGCCGCATGCCCGACCATGGCCGCCACGATACGCCGCGCCGTGCGGTCTCAACTATCTCGATTGCCGCCCCGACCCGGCCCATGCGCTCCTGATCGGCCCGGGGCGCGGACCCGGTTCCCGGCCATCGGATCTAGAGTTTGAACACCGACTCGGCCGCCTGCCTTGTCGCCCCGCGCGCCGTGATTGCCGCCCGCAGGCGAACGATTTCCGCCTCGAGCAGGGTGATGCGCTCGCTCAGCTCCGCCACCGACATCGTCTCGATATCCATGCCCACCGCATGCGTCCTGGGCTTGTCCACTGCGTCTTCATCCATGCCAGCCTCCTGCAATTGGAAGACGCAGCTTAGCGCGACGGGCTTGCCGGGCAAGCCTGCTTCGTCCAGCATGGCGCCATGAACCCAGCTGACACCATGCATGCCATAGCCATCACTGCGCCCGGCGGGCCCGACGTCCTACAGCGCCAGCCTTGGCCCATGCCGCCCTGCGGGCCTGATGAGGTGCTGATCCGTGTTGCGGCCGCTGGGGTCAATGGCCCGGACCTGGCGCAACGTCGCGGCGTCTACGATCCGCCCCCCGGCGCCTCGCCTTTGCCCGGCCTCGAGGTGGCCGGCGAAATCGCCGCCATCGGCACCAATGTCAGCCAATGGCAGCTTGGCGACCGCGTCATGGCCCTGACAAATGGCGGCGGCTATGCCGAATTCGTCGCCGTTCCCGCCGGCCAGGTGCTGCCCGTCCCCGAGGGCTGGAGCCTGGCCGAGGCGGCCGCCCTGCCGGAAACCTGGTTCACCGTCACCCAGACCCTGGTGCTGCGCGCCGGTCTGGCGTCCGGCATGAGCGTGCTGGTGCATGGCGCTGCCGGCGGCATTGGCGGCGCCGCCATCCAGATCGCCACCATCCTGGGCGCACGCGCGATTGCCGTGGTCTCGTCGCCCGCCAAGGCGGCCTATGCCACCCGCCTGGGGGCAGTCGCCACTATCGACTACACCACCGAAGACATCGTCGCCCGCACGCTGGCGCTGACCGAGGGCCGCGGCGTTGACCGGGTGCTCGACATCATTGGCGGCGCCATGGCCCAGACCAATATCGAGGCCTGCGCCCGCGGTGCGCATATCGTCCAGGTCTCAACCCTCGACGGCGGAAACGCCCAGATTCCCCTGCGCACGCTGATGGCCAAACAACTGACGCTGTCGGGTTCGACCCTGCGCCCGCAGACGGCCGCCACCAAGGCCGCCATCGCCGACCATATCCGCACCCATCTGCTGCCGGCGCTGTCGGCGCCCGACTTTGTCAAACCCGCGATCACCCCGTTCCCGTTTGACCAGGCACCCGCCGCCCACCGCGCCATGGAGGCACGCGGCCATATCGGCAAGCTGGTGCTGGTAACGCCCTTCGGTGCCAAGGCTTAGCCGCGCTGCCAGTGGGCAAATCCTACATTGCCATTGCGGATCAGCGGGCAAATCCATATATTGTCCCTGTTCCCCCTCAGCACGAAGCAAAGAGGCGGAGCGGTCCGGAGGAAAACCGGCCGCGCCTGCAGGAGAGATTTATCATGACCCAGCCACTGTTGATGCCCAAGGCGACTGCCGTCTGGCTTGTTGACAACACGGCGCTGTCATTCGAGCAGATCGCCGCCTTCTGCACCCTGCATCCGCTGGAAGTTCAGGGCATTGCCGACGGCGACGTGGCCGGCGGCATCATGGGTGCCAGCCCGATCCAGAACGGTCAGCTGACCCGCGAAGAGATCGAGAAGGCCGAGGCCGATCCCAATTACCGCCTGATCCTGAGCGAGCCCAAGGTTCGCGTCGCCGCTGCCAAGCGCAAGGGTCCGCGCTATACCCCGATTTCGCGCCGCAACGAGCGCCCCAACGCCATCAAGTGGTTGGTCCGCAACCATCCCGAACTCAAGGACGCCCAGATCATGCGTCTGGTCGGCACCACCAAGTCGACCATCGACTCGGTGCGCGAGTCCACCCACTGGAACGCCGCCAACCTGGCCGCCATGGATCCGGTGACCCTGGGCCTCTGCAGCCAGATCGACCTCGATCTTGAAGTGCGCCGCGCCTCCAAGGGTGGCCCGGGCGTCGACGAGGCCGAGGAAGGCACCATGCTGATGACCGCCGAGGAGGCCCTGGCCCGCTCCGGCAGCCGCGGCCACACCGACGAGAACGGCGAATTTGCCGCCAACGATCATCGCCCGGCCGAAGCGCAGGACGATTTCGACGCCGACTCGGTCTTTTCCCGGCTCAAGTCGATCCAGACCGACTCCGACAACTAGGCAGAAATGACCAGCAGAATGGAAAACAACATCCTGCTGGTCATTTTCGTTCTGCTGGCAGCCAGCGTGGCGCTGGTGCCGCTGGCCAAGGCGGCCGGCCTGGGCACGGTCCTGGGCTATCTGGCCGCCGGCGTGCTGATCGGGCCCTATGGCCTGCGCCTGGTATCGGACAGCGATACCACCCGCCACATCGCCGAATTCGGCATCGTCATGATGCTTTTTCTCATCGGCCTTGATCTGCAGCCCCGCGAAATCTGGCGCATGCGCCACAAGGTTCTGGGCCTGGGCGTCACCCAGATCATCGTCACCTCTGTTGTCGTCATGCTGCTGCTGACCCTGACGGGCCTGCACTGGAACGTCGCCCTGATCATGGGCATGGCCCTGGCCATGTCCTCCACGGCCATTGCCATGCAGACAGTGGCCCAGCGCGACATCACCAGCACCGATACCGGTCGGGCCAGCCTCGCCATCCTGCTGGTGCAGGATGTGGCCATCATTCCCGTGCTGGCTGCCATCCCCCTGCTGGCCATTGCCGGCAGCGGCGCGGCGATCAATGCCGAGGTCTCCCTGGCGGTCGAAGCCCTCGACAATCCCATCGACTGGCTGATGCCGCTATCGGTGGTCGGCGCCTTCATCGCCGCCCTGGTGGCCGGCCGCTATGTCGTGCGGCCGATATTGGGCTATGTCGCCCGCACCGGCCTGCGCGAAGCCTTTACCGCCATGGGCCTGGCCATGGTCGTGGGCGCCGCCATGATCACGCAATATCTCGGCCTGTCGCCGGCTTTGGGCGGCTTTATCGGCGGCGTCCTGCTGGCCGACAGCGAATATCGCCATGAACTCGAGAGCAATCTGGAGCCCTTCAAGGGTCTTTTGCTCGGGCTGTTTTTCATCTCGGTGGGCATGTCGATCGCGTTTTCCGTGCTGGCAACCGACCCGCTCGGCATCGCTGCGCTGGTGATTGGCCTCGTCGCGGTCAAGATGGTGATCCTGTTTGGCTTGGCCAGCTTTTTCCGCATGCACTTCGCCGACCGCATGCTGATCGCCATCATGCTCAGCCAGGCCGGCGAATTTGCCTTTGTCGTGCTTCAGCTTGCTCGCACCGAAGGCGTCCTCGAAACGGCCCAATACGACACCATGAGCGTGGTAGTGGCGCTCTCGATGGTCACCACGCCGCTGCTGCTGCTGGTCTTTGACAAGCTGATTGCGCCCCGCCTGCACGCGCGCGGGGCCACTCACCCCGCCGACTCCATCGACGAGCACCGCAAGATCGTCGTGCTCGGCTATGGCCGGTTCGGCCAGATCGTCACCCGCATGCTGCGCGCCCAGGGCTTCGAGATGACGCTGATCGATGATGATCCGGTGCAGATCGAGCTGGTCCGCCGCTTCGGCGTCAAGGTATTCTACGGCGACGCCGCCCGGATCGACCTGCTGCAGGCTGCCGGCGTGCAGCATGCCGAACTGGTGGTGATCGCCGTTGGCGGCCGCGACCGCATCCTAGCCGTGGCCCGCAACATGCGCCGGCACTATCCGCACGTGGCCATCGCCGCCCGCGCCGTCGATCGCGGCCACGCGCATGACCTGATGGCCCTGGGCATCGACGTCTTCGAGCGCGAGACCTTCCTGTCCGCCATCAATCTGGGCGCCAAGGTCCTGGTTCGGCTCGGCCACTCGCCCGAGGAGGCCGAGCACCTCGCCCGCGCCTTCGAGGCCCATGACAACCAGCTGCTGGTCGATAGCTTTGCCGTCCGCGAGGATGAAAACGCCTATGTCGGCATGGTGCGCAACTCCATGGGCCTGCTCACCGCTGCCATGACTGCCGATCCACCGCCGGCCCCGGTTGACAAAGCCACGGCAAAGCGTACCGACTAGTACGACCCTTCCCGGACTATCCCCATGCCCATCATCGACCCCTATTTCATCACCATCGCCGTGATTGCGGTGCTCGTTGTCGGCCTGTCCAAGGCCGGCCTGCTCGGCAGCCTGGGCATGGTCGGCGTGCCGCTGCTGAGCCTCGTCATGCCTGCCCGCGACGCCGCTGGCATGATGCTGCCGGTGCTGCTGGCCATGGACGTGATCGCCGTCTGGACCTATCGCAAGGACATCGACTGGCGCATCATCCGCATCATGCTGCCCGGTGCGGCAGCGGGCACCCTGCTGGGCTGGGCGCTGTGGTCGATCGTGTCGGACGATGGCGTATTGCTGTTCGTCGGCGTGGTGACGCTGCTGTTCATCCTCGATGCCATCCTGCCGCTGCGCAAGAAGCTCGAGGGCCTGCCGCCATCAGGGCCATGGGGGACATTCTGGGGCGGCTTTGCCGGCTTTACCAGCTTCATCAGTCATACCGGCGGCCCGCCCTTCCAGATCTACGTGCTGCCGCAGCGGCTGACGCCGCAAGTCTATGCCGGCACCACGTCGGTGTTCTTCGCCATCGTCAACACGGCCAAGCTCATCCCCTACTTCTTCCTGGGGCAGCTCAGCCTGCACAACCTGACCCTGTCGGCCTCGCTCATTCCGGTGGGTATTGTCGGCGTGCTTGGCGGTGTCTGGCTGGTCCGCCGCATCTCGATGGTGTGGTTCTATCGCATCGCCTACTGGCTGGTGTTCCTGCTGGCACTCTACCTCGTCTGGAAGGGGACAACCGGCCTGCTCGCCGGCGCATGAGGCAACAAAAAAGGGCCGCGGCAAATGCCGTGACCCTTTCCACCCTATGGGAGGGTAAAACTGTCGCCGCGTGTCAGCCTGTCATGCTGAATTTATGGAGTTCGTCCTTCACTTCGAGTTTCTTGCGCTTGAGTGCGCTGACCGTAAGGTCGTCGGCCTTGGTGCTTTGCAGCTCGGCCTGGATCTGGCGGTCCAACTCCTGGTGGCGCCGTTCGAGCGCCGCGATATGCCCTTCAGTCGTCATGACAACTCCTTGAAAGCCTCTGTGGACACCTGATCGTCACAAAAAATTCACGCAATGTCGACTGTCTTCGTGACCCAATGGGAAATCATGTGCAAATCCACCCGTGATCGGTTAACCAAGGGTGTGTTTTACGGCGTTGGGGTGCGCTCGAATTGATGTTGTCGCTCACCAAGGAAGAAGAAGCCCGATACGGCCTGGAACTGGCGACAAAACGCCAGGAACACAGCGATCTCAACGCGGCCATCGATACGCTGACCGAGTCCCATGTCGCCGATCGCATGCTGATTCAGCGGCTGAAAAAGCGCAAGCTGGCGCTCAAGGATCGCATTGTCGAACTCGAGAACATTCTGCTGCCCGACATCATCGCCTGAGGGGGTCCGAAGGCTTGATGTGTGGCGACAATTGGGCTAGTTCCGCGCTTTGCAAAGACCGATAGGGGAATCGGCCGTGCTCACCAAACCACCCATTGCCATCGTCATGGGCAGTCAGTCGGACTGGCCCACCATGCGCCTCGCCGCCGAAACGCTCGAGACCCTAGAGGTGGAATATGAGGCGCTGATCGTCTCGGCCCATCGCACCCCCGAGCGTCTGGTCGAATTTGCCAGCACGGCCCGCGCCGAGGGCTTCAAGGTCATCATTGCCGGCGCCGGTGGCGCCGCCCATCTCCCCGGCATGATCGCCGCCATGACCCCCCTCCCCGTCTTTGGCGTGCCGGTGCGCTCCAAGGCCCTCAATGGCCAGGACAGCCTGCTTTCCATCGTGCAGATGCCCGGTGGCATTCCCGTCGGCACCCTGGCCATCGGCGAGCCGGGCGCCATCAATGCTGCCCTCATTGCCGCCGCCGTTTTGGCGCTGTCCGATGACGAGCTGGCTGATCGCCTCGATGCCTTCCGCGCCCGACAGACCGCTGCCGTCCCGCTGTTTCCCGCCGATACCGAGTAGCCTCTTGCCCCACGATACGACGCCTCTGCCCGCCGGCAGCATGATTGGCATTCTCGGCGGCGGCCAGCTGGGTCGCATGCTCTCGCTGGCCGCCAGCCGCCTGGGCATGCGCACCCACATCTTCTGCCCCGACCCGCATAGCCCCGCCTTCGAGGTCACCCCGCACAAGACCGTCGCGGCCTATGACGACCTGGCCGCGCTCGCCGACTTTGCCGACGCCGTCGACGTCATCACCTATGAATTCGAGAACGTCCCGGCCGCCACGGCCCAATTCCTTGCCGCCCGCAAGCCGTTACGGCCTGGCGCCAATGCCCTTTCCATCTCCCAGGATCGCATGGCCGAAAAGGCATTCCTCGCCGGCAAGAACATTCCCGTCGCCGCCTACCGCGCCGTGGAAACCCTGGCCGACCTGGACGCCGCCATTGACGCCCTGGGCCTGCCCGCCGTGCTCAAGACCACAAGGCTGGGCTGACGGCAAGGGGCAGCGGGTGCTGCGCGACCGCACCGATGCCGCCGCAGCCTTTGCCGCGCTGGAGCCCAAGCCGCTGGTGCTCGAAGCCTTTGTCCCCTTCGACAAGGAAAT
>Ga0123337_10003371_pt1 | contig 17111 bp, 19 predicted proteins | sample frozenSSSSmetaG_FD_89792 | JGI IMG/M metagenome (GOLD analysis project Ga0123337, IMG submission 89792) | Glacier valley bacterial and archeal communities from Borup Fiord, Nunavut, Canada, to study Microbial Dark Matter (Phase II) -... | ecosystem: Environmental > Aquatic > Freshwater > Ice >... | reverse complement strand
CTCTTGCCAGATTGAATCAAGGAAAGCTGGAATCTCCACAATCCCTAAACAAGTTTGTCGTCCGATAGTATCGGATCCGCGAAAGCGGGAACTCCTGCAGAACCCACCTAATCAATATACCTCCCCACCTGATATACCGACCGTGTCAACCGCCTTTTTCGGTATACCCCACCTCCTTCCCTACTATCGGCCAAATTGGTATTACCTTCAACAGTGATCAGCCAGGGCTCCTTCCATTGATCAACAAAACCAACATGAGCAATGCGTCCCTTTTCAGGGAAGTAGATTCCAAAGACATCTGCGGGTTTTGGGCTTCGGGACTTTCCGGCACGCTGCCAAACTACTCTGGAAGCCGGAAACAAATCGGGCGACCAGCCGCTTCTCGGATTCGGGACATTTGCCTGTCCATAGACCCAGCATACAAACGCTGCGCACCAGGGGTTTCCTTTCGGGAGATTAACATAACGAAGGTATTTTTCTACCTCCGGGCCGGCGTTTAAGTGCTTCTCCCGTACACCGATCTGGCTGTGGCAAACTCTCATGACTTCTCTTCCCGCTTCACTGGGTTTAGTAGAGGGACCAGTAATTCGATCTGGATTCTGTCCCCTTGCCCCCAGCGCAACCAGCATCATGTGAAATACAATCATGCAGACCCTTAGTGCTCTAATACCTGTACTAAAGCCAATTGAATTATTTCTGAAATGTTCCATCTTGCTTCGTGTTTATGATTAAAAATTACCCATATAAGTGCTGTTGGACTGGCTCTGCTGATCAGCTGACCGGTAAGCCAGCCAAACATGTACCTCCCTGTCCCGGAATTCGACTGGCACATCAATTGTGCAAAATCCATCGGCACGTGTAATTCCAAGGTTGGGTTCGCACCAGAATTCTCGGCTTTCCGGGCAATAGAACATGCCCATCAGTTCGTCGTTTTGATTGCTGTTCCGCTGCGTGCAGGCCGACCAGCTGAAGTTCAGCTTATCAGAATTCTTATCGTGGTACATCGCTCCGCAGTACGGGGTTAAAGCCCCTTTCAGAATGCTGACCTTTGAAAAGTCGAGGCTAAGATCAGGGAATTTACCTTTAAGGGCAGCAGCCAGACTTTTGATGGCCACCCTTCCAGTATTTACTTTTCTCTTTTTAAAATACTCGTAACAGGCTTTAAGGAGGTAAAAAATGATTTCAAACAAGTCGATGATCTTCCTCAGTTTATCGAGCTGCTCTGGCTGCAGGATTGATGTGCCGGTGTACTGATCCCTGTCCAGCAATCTCAGAAAGCCAAGCTCTCTTTTTGTCAGGCTCATGCCCCCGTTTACATTTGATTCTTTCATGATTTCAGTTTTGAGGTTAAATTAATTGAGCCAGAACCCCAATAAAGGCGTACAGCAAAGCGAGGTAAAAGCCCAGATAAATAAGTACTTTCTGCCTGCCGGGCAGTCCTCTGAAATTGCCGGCAAACTGTTCCTCCGAATAGAGGGCAAATACCGGCCAGATCGCTTTGATTACCCACCAGGTGGTAGCCTGAAAAAAAAGCACTGCTGCGATAGCTAAAAGAATCCCGCTCAGCACACCCGGATCGATTGCCGCCGCAGTGGTGTCGACCAGCCTGATGAGGAAGGGAAAAAGAATAAATGAAAGCGCACTTATGATCAAGCCTTTAAGCTCCATGTTAAAGGGGATCCGGCGGAAGTGATTGATAGATTGAATAAGTTCCATGATTTTGAGTAATAAGTTGTAAGTAATAGGTTTTAAGTAGCGGCGGCATTACGCCGCCGCTTTGAATTAAACCAGCAGTTTTTCCAGCAGGGTTTTATTGCCGGGAAGATCAGTGGCTGTGAAAATGATCCGGCTTCCCGGAAGCTCAGTGTTTGCCGTAGTCACGGTATAGACCCAGTCGAGTTGATTACCGGCCTGTACAGCAGCGCCTTGCTCAAGCGTAGATCCGTCAGGCTTTTTAATCTCAACCCCAACGGATTCCACACGGAAGTCGTCGATCACGCTAACTGCGATCTCATCGCCGATAGTGCCTGTGTAGCTTGCCAGATCCACGTCCTCGTAAAACTCAGGGGATTTCTGGTAGTCGGCAAAAGCCATGTTATGTGCGCTCTGACCCAGCTTGGCTGCCAGTTGGTAGGCGGCCTTTAAGACCTGGTCAGACATAATCGACTTGGCGTACAGGCTTGCGCGTTTGAAACGCTCCCGGATCGCCATCTGGATTACCGTAGCTGGTTTACTTGATGGTCTTGGTTTATCAGAAACGATCGTTTTGTTCGCCCTTTGTCTGAAAACCAGCATGTCACCTATCATGCCACTCAGGCCGTGGGTAACTACATTGTTTTTTGAACTTGCCATTGTTATAAGTTTTAAAAAGTTTAACTAATCAGCTCCCTTTTTATACCGGTATGTGGTGCTTGAACAAACTTAGGGCAGCTTTTTGGGCCTTGAAAATTCTGACATCATTTGGCATAATTTGGCACGATTTGGCATGATTTACCCCCTTAAAAAGGCCAAAAAGGGCCATCACTGTTTTTTGGTTTGATCACGGGATACGTTTTCATTCATTATCTATTCACTATCCATTCACTATCCGTTCAGTACCGGAAAGACTCCTCCCTGTGGCTATCGTGGATGTGTGGAGTTCCCTGCCTTTGCTTGGGATGAGGGCTGACTGAGAAAAAAATGGAGATTTCCCCTCGCTTTATTTTGAGATTTAACAATAGCCCGGGTGTTAGCTCGTAGAAATATACCCGCGACCCTTTGTCATTCCGCAGTGCAGCAAGTGATTGGGGGATGCCTGTATCTTATTTCTTGTTGGATTTGTTTTTCTGATAGCAGAGGCCTATCATGTCTTCGCGCTTATAACGGTAGCTGGCACCTACGCGGGTAAATTTAAAGGTCTCATCTTCGCGGCGACGCACTAAAGTCCTTTTGCTTAGCCCGAAATACCTCATCATATCTGTATCATCCCACAGTGCTTTTTGCTCAAGCTCCAGAGTCTTGTTCAAACCCACATGGATGTCCACAAGCCGGCGAAGCATCTTCGTCTGCTCAACAAACTCTTGTCTGGTAATTGGAACCTCCATCGGACTGAAACTGATGATACAAAAATCCATCAGACTCAGAGAAATGACAAAAATATCTGTCCCTATTTACGGGACAAAGTGTCCCTATTTGCGGGACAAAAGCCAGCCAAGGCAATGTCATTATTTAAGGGAAAATTACGCGTTAATTACAAAGGTGGTTCTCGCTTTCGCGAGAATGACAACTCCTTGGGTGTCAAGAGGAGATTCCGGCTCAAGGCCGGAATTGGAGTTTTATCAATAGCTGCAATTTATACATTGAAAAGGCCTTTTTTAGGTACTCACTCCGATCCTGACGAAAGTCAGGATCTCCCCTACTATTAAATATTGAACTGTCATCGTGGCGGAGGCCACGACCCCCTTTTCTGCTTAACTCAATGACATTGGGCGAAGGCCAGAACCTCCTGCCCCCTTAAATAATGACATTGCCAGCCAGGTGCCGGCAGCGGAAGCTAACGTGCTGATAAATAGGCTAGGGCATTTTATTTTCAAAATAATTAATTAATTTTAGTTAAGCTCTCGCCTTCATTAATTGTTCAATGCCTATGAACAACTTTGACTTATCTGCGATGCTGAAAAGATACCGTACTGATCACGGTTTCAGCATGAGAGAAATAGCCGGCAAACTGCACATGTCCAAGTCGGCTTATGGACGCCTGGAACAAGGCATAACCGAACCAAGCTACGATGAGATTCAGAGAATCCTGACTAAATTGGGACTGAAGTCAGATGGGATCAGCCAAACAAAAACGAGCGGAAGACTAATGTCAACTATCACTTATGTAAAGCGTGGTTTGCTGTACGGATCGATATCAACGATGGAAGCGCTAAACTGCATAAAAGATCTCGCAGAAGCGATACAATGCAGGCCTTTGCTGGAATGGGCAGAAAAGGAAACTGATGGTTATTGGCGATACCCCTCCCAGCCGTCTGACTACCGGCTATACGAAGCCGGATTTGATATAGAATATGAGCAAGATAGCGGCAAATTTTTCATGTCGATTCCCCCGGAATTTATTAATTCCATTGAATGGCTAGGTATCTTTAATTATCCTCACCCTATCGATGACATCGATGAAAAATGGGTGAACCCCAGGGGGAAAATTGTCATTATTCATGAGGAAATACACCCTTCCCTCGAATTAATATTGCAAAAAGTTTACGGACCAGACTTTAAACTGTTGCGCGTCGCGGGAAGGCTTTTGCCCCAATCTTTACGAAAGATCCTGTTGGCAGTTCAGGAAATCATGCTCCGTTTTTTATTATGTATTGAAACAGAGTTTGGCCAGAATGTGAGCCTTGATGATTTAAGCGAGCACAAATATCAGCTGGGCATGCTATTCCAAAAAGTGTTGGAAAGTGTTGGACGTGCAAGCCATTTGGATCTCCCGGTGAAGCCTAAAATAGAGGAGGAACTTACCCTGATTAAGGGTGATGAGGACAGGTTCTGCGATTGGCTTGATCAGCACGAAATTAGCTTTTATGAACAGGACGAGTTTTTCGTAGTGCGCGATGCGTTAAAACTAAAGCCTCCTCCTGAAGGCATTGTACCGTCGGAGATGTGCGCCTGGGCGAAAAAAGTCACCTCGTCGAATTGGCATTTCAGGGAGGATGAGGGGAAACTACTTAAGGGCTTGAAGATTTTCTATGGTGTGAAGGTTTGAATGGTGGTTGGAATCCGGGCTCCCAGCTGGACTCGAACCTATTGCTGTAAATAGCTAAATATCAATTGTATACAAAGAACCGGAATGTACTGGTAGTTGGTTTGGTAACTGACCAAAACGACGGTGTAAAGTTAACAATCTTTAAGTTTTAAGGCAAGTGAAAAGTTCATTGAACTACACCTAGTAGGTAACGCTAGTTCAGGTACTATCAGAGGGAACGGAAGTTTATATACCCAACTACGTTGTTTGTTGATATGTTGAAAACAATAAACAATAAGTCCTATCCATAATAGTATTTTGACAAAAACATAAATATGTCATTTTTAAGTGGTGCCGAACTAGAAAATGCTCTTAAACCATCCTTGGGGGCTTACTTTTCGCCTAAAAGAATAAAAGAAGCCGCTTATGAACTCTCGTTGGGTAACCAGGTTTATAGAACAGACTCTGAAACACGTCAAAGAGAAATTTTAGATGATAGGAACTCTCAAGTGATTATTAATCCGGGACAATTCGCGTTACTAATTACTGAAGAAACTATTGAAATACCTCTGAATCTACTAGGCTTAATTTCGATAAAATTCAGTGAGAAAATTAAAGGTTTATTAAATGTATCGGGCTTCCATGTGGATCCCGGATTTAAAGGAAAAATAATATTTTCGGTCTATAACGCTGGGCCCTCAGTTATAATATTAGACAGAGGCAGTCCGTATTTTTTAATCTGGTTCAGTACTTTAACAAGTCCGGTAGAATATAAAGGATTGCACCAAGGACAAGAAGTTATTTCTGCTAAATTAATTGAACAATTAAAGGGTGAGCTAGCATCGCCAAGTTCATTGCTCTCACAAATTAAGGAAGTAGATAAAAAGCTAGAAATAAAAACCAATGAATTAAATAGTAAAAAAGATCATAATAGATGGCTACTGAAAGCAGTTGCTGTACTTTTAGCGGGCTTATGGGTAGGGGAAATAATTAAAAACAATAATATTGAAGAGGGATATCGATTGGGCTATAATCAGGCCATGGTTAATGAAAAAGTAAATATTGAAATAAAGAAAGCTAATATCGACAGCATTTTAAGAGCAAAAACAGACAGCATTAGATTAAAAATTAAGTGAGGTATCAATCTATTTAGATATGAAAGTAAGAGACGAAGTGTTTAAGCACTATTTTTTCTTCATCCAAGAGCGAATGAATATTTTTTGGAAAAGATACGAAGGTAAAAACGCTGGATTGACGAAAGATCCAATTCTTTCGCGACATAAATTCACCAACGTATACCGGGCACAGGATCGGGTGAGCCAATACTTAATTAGGAATGTCATATACAACAGCGATCCCTCCTTAAGTGAACGAGACATATTGTTAAGAATAATTGTATTCAAAATATTTAACAATATTGATACTTGGGAATTCCTGGAAACTAAGCTTGGCAAAATCCAAATTAAAACGTTTGATGTTTCCTTAATCTCATCACTCCTGGCAGATCGAATAAAAGAGATACCGATCTTCAGCGCAGCATATATGATGACGGGGACACACCAAAAGTATAATAGCTGCTCCTCTAAACATGAGAAGTGGTTAAGAATGGTTGACTGTGAACTAATTAAAGAAAAGCGTTTTGAGAGAATTTTAAAGGCCGGGTCCCTAGGTGAGATATTTGATATTTTATCTGAATGTTCTTTTCTAGGGCCATTTATTGCTTATCAGTACACCGTTGACTTGAATTATTCAGATGTAATTGATTTCGATGAGAATTCTTTTGTCAAAGCCGGTATTGGTGCAATTAGAGGCATCAAAAAATGTTTCATAGATAAAGGAAAATATAGCTTTGAGGACTGCATTAAATTTACAAGCGACAACTTCTCTTCCTTTCAAGATAAATATGGCTACAACGATTTTAAGAAACTTTTTGGAAGAGACCTCAAATTAATAGACTTACAAAACTGTTTTTGCGAGACTGACAAATATTTAAGAGTAAAAATGCCTGAAATTGCGATGGGTAACACAAGAATTAAACAAAAATTCAATAAACCAAAAGGCAACATTAATTTCTTTTTTCCTCCCAAATGGGGAATTAACCAACATATACAGGAATGCACTATCAAGAATTCGGAGGAGTTAATTCTTTTTTAACAGGAATTTCGAAAGTTCTGTTAAAAGACTCAGTAGTAAGAAATACACGGGGATATAAATGCTATGAGCTTCGTAATCCTATTATAATCAAAATCAATAATCCATTATCAAGGATCATTACCATTCCAGAGCGCAATTGGAATTACATTTTGCCATATGTAGAATCATTGTGGCTGGCTTCTGGAAGAAACGACATGTCGATGGTGGGCCACTATGTGAAAAAACTATATGACTTCTCTGATGACAATGAATCGATGCGCGCTGGATATGGCCCTAGATTACGATTCTTTAATGGCATTGCGGATGATTACAAAACTGGATATCGCCAACCTGCTGAAAAACCTAAAAATAAAACGACTATCGAGGTTGATCAATTTCAATTTGTTGAAAAAGCATTTCAACATGATCCATATACCCGACAAGCGATAGTATCTTTAGCTGATCCCGCAAAAGATTGTTTTGATGAGAATCATGAGCTAAAAATCACCAAGGATTTCCCATGTACAAGAAATATTCAGTTTATTCAAAATGACGGTAAACTTGATGTTATGATTCATATGCGCTCGAATGATTTTTATTGGGGAGCAAGTGGTGTTAATATTTTCAACTTCACGTATATGCAAGAGTACTTTTCGCAGATTTTAGGGCTGGAGGTTGGTAATTACTATCACATAGTTAACAACTTTCATTATTATGAAAATTTCAAAGAAAAGTTAGAACTTTTGGCTGACATTGAAAATCCAAGTGATGACTCTTACACCTACTCGAAAAAGTTCACGAACTTAAAAGAATTTGATCAGAAAATATCTGCCCTAGAAACTTTTGAAAAAGGATTGAGAGAGAAACGAATCAGTGAAATACCTGACTTCGGGGACGATTTTTTTAACGACTGGGCTAAGGTATTTTATTCGTTTCATTTTAATGAAAATGAGGTTCAATTTTCTAATCCGTTATTAACACAAGTCTCAAAAAGAAAAATAAATAAGACCACTATCAAAGAGAATCGCAGCCAGTATGACAAAACCTTTGCTACTTCGAAAGATACAACTGACGATTATCTAAAAAAGTACATATGACGTCTGACACACCGAATATAATGACCGAAGAAAAATTGCGGGAGATCACAGAAGCTATGATTTCCTTATTGCTGAAAAAAAATTCAGATTATGGAAATGCCAGCTTCGATTTGGGTTCCAACGGTAATATGGTTCATCTATGGGACAAGGTTACTAGATATCGAACCCAAGTGGAAAACTTACAAAAAACGGGGAACAAGCCAAATTTTGAGAGTATAGATGATACACTCCGAGATATTATTGGATATGCGATCATTGGTCTTTTAATATTAGAAAAAGATAGGACATGATGGAAAAAGGAAGAAAGGTATTCCTGAGCTATCATAAAGCCAACGATAGTGAGGTTAAGAAATTAATCGATGAACTTGCTAAGAAAGGCTGTGTCGTCAAAACCCGAACAACGCGTTCAGCAGGTGATCAAGAATTGGAAGATAGCCAATTCAATCAAATACTTTCCGAAGATCTTCAGTGGGCAGAAATTGTATTTGTTTTAATTTCTGAAGGATCCTCGTCAGACGAAAGCTGCTTGAACGAAGAGATTGAAGAAGCACATAGATATGATAAAACAATCATCGGAGTATTTATGTCAGGAGCAACTGATCAAGACGTACCAGAAACCTTAAACAATGTTGGAAGAGGGCTAATTCCAAACGATATTGAAAGGATCACCATGGCTATTGAGAACAAAGATGTAGGTTGGAATGACGTTGCCGGAAAACCTAGACAAAAGGTGAAAACAATTAAAAAAGACGAATGCTAAGATGCCATATTTTTCATACATCGTTGCTCGAGATTATGGATTTGCACCCAACCCTTTCGGTGGGATTTGTACGTTAGCAACTTGTATGCCCGTAATCAGGAAAGCGGCAAATATTGTTGATTGGATTTTTGGAACTGGTTCGAAAGCGAAAGGACTTAACGGGAAACTAATTTATGCGATGAAGGTTTCTGAAAAACTTACTTTCGATCAATATTGGAATGATTATAGGTTTTCATTCAAGAAAACAGTCATGAATGGTAGCTTGGTCCAAATGTATGGTGATAATATCTACCATCATGCTGAAGATAGTACTTGGCATCAAACTGACTCTCATCATGCAAAGGAAGATGGATCAATCAATATGATAAACTTAAGAAAGGATACTAGCGGAATCTATTCACTAATATCTAACGAGTTCTTTTATTTTGGAGAAGCTTGTATCGAAATCCCAACTAATATAACGAAGCATATCTGCTGGGATAGGCAAGGTTTCAAATATGTTGATGATGAGCCGGCTTTGGAATTAATAAATATATTATATCAGAGCTATAAGCCTGGTAGACTTGGAAATCCCTTCATGTTTAGTTATGATTTTGAAAGGTATGATGGCATAAGCTAAACTCTCAATAGATACTAATCATTAATCTGGGTGGTAATATTTCAAACAATCAGTCGAAGTGCCTGTTCTCGTTATCTATATATAGCCCTAGTTGTTCGTATAGTTAATATAAGTTACAATTTCTATAATCGCAGTTATAATTTCTCTTTCAGAAATGTCTTTATTACCTAACTTCTTGAATATTGGTTTCAAGCCAGGATACTCCAAATAATAGCTTTTGTAATTGTCTATTACTTCTTGATAAGTCTTGCGTGCAACGTAGCCTGTTATTGGTATAGGAATTATTTTCAACCCGAGTTCATTGGCAATTTGTATTTCTGCAGATACCCCCTCCGCATCTTTAATAACTCCATCTTCCTCCTTATTTCCAAATAATATTATCATAATCCCTGCCTCGCGAACAATGCTGCGCCGATAGCCATCTTTAATATCTTTTGCATTCTTATTGTTTTCAGACACCAATGGGAATGGACGTAGACTAACATATGTATCTAATCTTTTATTCTTTTGGTTTTCCATAGCCTGTAATACTCCATTGATAACAAATGTGCCTACCCCCATTCCAAACCCAGTAACTATCTTGAAATTGTTTATAGCTAATTCCAAAGCTAGATTGTTGATGAACGAGATAGCTTTAGCCTTGGAAAAGTCTCCATACTCAAATGCACTCCCAGAGATAAAAATAGAGCTCCTTAAATATCTTCTTTCAATTTCTCCTAGAATGACTTCGATATCCGAATAATCATTTATCCATATAGCATATAAACCATATCTTTCTAAAGATTTTGATCTTATTTGTTGTCTGTTAAATGCCTTTTTATTGCTTTCCTTTTTTAAGAAGTAATAATCTGTTTTCGTGTTCTTCTGTTGAATCAATCGTATTCTGCTTATCAAGTAATCCAAGTTTGGATCAGTAAAGCTAAAGCCGATAAATAACATTGTTTTAGCAACAAAATCTGCTTTAAACGCATTGCTAAATAATTCTCTGTTTAGATTATAATCTTCGTATTCATGCTTTGTAAGTACTGTATTAGCGAGGTCGGAAACATCACCATGCATTTTATATACAATTGCATCCCTCTTGGAAATATTTTGGGCTAAATGGGCATTTGTCACTTTTACATCTGGCAGTTTTCCAGCATCTCTCAGGGCTTGTTCGAGGAGATTGTCATAATTGGTAGTCCAAAAGATTGAAATTGGCAACCGCGCTAATATTTTATGATTTTCAGAAAATGATATCCCACTCTTATTAAATTCCGTTGTTAAAATCTTAGTGAGCTGATCTCTTACCCCGCCCTTATTATCTACAAAGTATTGGGCCAAGGCGGCTAAATCATATTCCTCCTTTATATCTAGCTGAAGTTTTCTTGCAATTGGTTCTAATAATTTTTTCCAATCAAAATACCCGGATTTAACAGAAAGTCCAGCGCCTGCAAATACTGCAACATTATTTTCACGTAGTGCTTTAACGTATTCATTGATAAAGTCATCGGTATTATGATCAAACTTCTTAACCCTTTTCATTTGAATTGAACTGTTAACCTTTCAAACACTGCAGCATTATAAATTTGGTAGTTATTTGTGCTGTTTCCAATTTATTGGATCTCCAAATATACCAGCTTCATATTTTCCTTGTAGCCATTCAACGAATCGGTCAGCATCGTCTTTTGGGATACCTATACTCTTAACATTTCTACCTTCGCTACAAATAGGCAAGAACTCGGTTGGTATTTTTATTGCCTGATCACCGAAGTAGAAAAAATTTCTCGATATTAAAACATATTCTCCACTGATGTCCGCATCTAGATGGTCACCATTTATCTTGCCTTCAGCAAAAGAATGAGCAGAATCCTCTTGAATCCACTCTCCATCTTCAACATCTTTATGATAAATATTATCTCCATACATTTTCACCAAACTTCCATTTAGTACAGGTTTTTTATATTGAAATCTTTCATCATCCCAGTATTGTTGAAAAGTCAACTTCTCCTCAACCTGCATAGCATAAACTAAAAAATGTAGATTTTTTAGTTTGGCGCTCCCTGTGCCAAAAATCCAGTCGCCAATTTTCAACCTCTTACTTTTGCGTATATCTCCCTTACATACTGCCAAAGTACAATATCCACCAAAAGGATTAGGAGCTAATCCAAAGTCATGTTCTATTTTGTACGAATAATATCCCATATCATCTATTACATTTTACTCTTACTACTTTAAAAATCGGCGCGCTAGGTGTGCTGTCCGGGTTTTCTGCCGGTAATGGCTTACCTGCCATCGCATCGCCTAATTTGTCAAGTGAGTTCCACCCAAGTGGCGTTCCTCCATATCTTTTAAAACTCTCTGGTAAATCAACGTCATTTTTACATCCATGTAAATATATCCCAACAATTGTCTTTCCTAATAAGTGCGCTTGTTTAATTTCATAATCGACCCATGCTCTCGAATGCGTTTCTCTCCCTAATAAGCAAATAAAAGTGCCTGCCCATGAAATACCATTTTTTAGATCAGTTGCTATCTTCTGATCACTTGGTCGTATGTCCGTATGTTTAGAGCTATCTACCGAGCTATTACGAATGGTATAACCTGCGTTTTTAAGCCTGGCTTTCAATCCTTGAACATGAGCATCATCTTTACCATGATGGCTAATAAACACATTATGAGTTTTATCCATATTTCAAAAATAGATTTAACTTAAGTTGATAAACATTTTAGTAAAATTTAGAATAGATGGTAATTTCATCTACGCACCAGTTAATCAATACTAAATTTTTTCAAGATACTTAATGTTTTTAACATATTAGAAAGAACTGTCGGGGAAATCCAAAGCCGCTATAGTTCACATTTTGGGGCTGTTCGCCATTGGCACACTTCTCTTTTGGCTTTTGGTAGAAGCAAAAAAAATGAGCGCGGGCCTGGCGAGGCAAGACTTTGCGGCTATGAAAATACTACCCGGAGCAAAGCGGCTGGGTGGAGATTTTCTAGCCCAAACCCGGAGGGCTTGGCCTTGTCTGCCGCAGCGGTTTACCTTTGCGAAACAAAAGCCAAAAAATCTGGTATAGATATTCTGTTTGTTATACACCATTAGGGACAACCAGATTTAAACCTTTCCTTCCGTGGTGTCCTGTACTGTTTTCCTAAAGATTTGTAATAGTGCCCGTAATCTTTCGATAATAGTTGCGAAATCTTTACTGTGCTCATCGTAGATCATTTGTTCTCGCATTGAGGCGTAATCGCTTTCGAATGCGGCAATAATACCTTCAGGCGGTATAAAATTGATCGTGTCAGGGTGATGCGTATTATAGTCGACACCAGTTTTAAAGATAAATCTTCGCCGGTGCTCAACGATGTTTTGATAGTATGAAGGATCTGCTAAGGCAATTGTTGCATGCTCGGTGTCCATTAGCCGCTCCAAATCAAACAAATGCCTGGACATACGTTCATATACGATCTTGTCTACAGGACGCAGAAACTCCTCATGCAGCAGGAACGCCTTTTCCATAAATGTCCTTTTGGGTTCGACTGTATGAACCAGAAAATTTTCGCCGGACCAGGCATAGCCCGGCATGTGTTCCCCTAAAAGAGATTGAATCTCCCGATCAACAGCAGGTTCATTCAATGATCTCGCGCCAACCTCAAGCTTCACGTGGTCGTCGATATATGGCACCGGATCCAGCAAAGAGCGATATCCGATTCGTATTATTTGCGGGTCGGTGTCACGGAAGTCTTCCGGGATAGGATCAGCAGTGATGGCAACCAAGCCTTTCAGAACTCCCATATTAGATAACTCACGTTCAAGAGCTTCTTTTAAAACATTAGACGTAAATTCACAGGCCTTTCGCTTCAGACGTTTAACAGCTGATTTGCTTAAGGCTTCGTCAAATCCGAGCAACTTCCTGTCGATAGCCAGGTCAATATCTTCCGAAAATCGTTCTATCAGATGCCAGCCCTTGCTAAGGGATGTACCACCTTTAAAAGAGAGGTACGACTCAAACTCGCTTTGAAAAATGGCTTTCAGAACCAGCGTAACCCACCAATCCTTTTCAATTGCTTTAGCCGAGATTCCGCTTTTGATACTCGCTTGTTGTATAGAAATCAGTCGGTCTTCGTCTGAAAGGTTAAGCCATTCGATCATTCTTGCGAGATTTAAAGTATAAGCTGATAAGCATATCATTCACCTTTGCAGACGCCAGTTTGATATCTTCCATTAAATTCTCCGGAGTTTCTTTATCAAGCAGCTCACGGATACGGGTTGCCATTTCCGGAGTGATCTGGCTCAGGTTCAGTTCCTCCAATGCCTGGATCACCAGGCTGCTGATCTGGCCTTTCATACCGAATTTTTTAGGCGTAGTCGGTTTAAACTTTATACCCCCTTTACCTACCTTAATCTGCCTGGCTTGTCCATCTGTGATATAAACTTGACGGGTAGGCACCTGTGTGGACAGACCCAGTTTGTTCAATGCATAAACTCCTGTCGGACGAATCCGCACGTGCTCATGTTCTGCAACTGCTTCCGCCACTTCTTCCAGGGATGGATATAACTTACCAAAAGTAGGATGATTTTTAGGGACGAAATAAATACCATGAGCCAGCCGTTCCAACATGCTTTCCTTTACTAATCTGGACAATGCTTTCTTAATTGCATCATCTGTGCCGATTCCACGGAAATCTGTTGGAAAAAGAATAGATCCCGGTTTAAGTGCTCGTATTCGATTTACAACCTCTTGATGTACTGATTTCATGTCACAAAAATAGCTAAAAAGGTGACAATATTGTCACGAATTTATATAAAAAGGTGACATAACGGAATGCTACTTTTTCGTTTGGAGACTTTGAGACCATATGTCGGAGAAGTCATTCAATCTGTCTTTGATATGAATAATCACCGGCTGAAATTCATCCCGAAGTACTGTTAAAGTTGCTTCCCATAACTTTGCATCCGGAGTATCGCTAACGCTATTTAATTTCCGGACCACCTGATTGAAATTAATTCCAACGAGATTAAGCTCCTTGCGGATCAATATTAACTCCTCCAGGATGTCATCCATCGACTTATTCCGGTAAATAAATGTTATCGGTTTGTTGAGCAAAACGTTTCTCGTATACTCACTCATATTGCGTAACCTCGTTCGTTTGAGACCTTTATCAAGAAGGTCAAATTCTTTGGGTTTCAGTCTAATCAAAATTGTCCTGGAACGATTTTCGTCTTCTCTTCTCATAATTACGTTATCTAAAAAATCCGACTTCGGAGGGTTTTATAATTGGTGCCGACTGAATTTGAAGGGAGGGCAAGATCCGTTTGTATTACAAACGTACATCTTGCTGACTGCTTCAACGAGGCGGTCTGATTCCTTGTGAACTGTTCTGTGTTGGATCTCGGATTTGGTTATTTTAATTACTTCGCGCATGTTCGTCATTTCTTAAATCTGATCGAAATTCGAAAATGAACATTTGAGTTCTTCACAACTTGTGAAGGAGTTGTGTGTTTTTTATTACAAGGTCTTAATGCAGCATGTATAAAAGAAAAGGTCTAACCCATTCTTTGAGAAGCAAAGATCTCACTTTCATTTCACCAGTAAAGAGCTTTCACGGCATAAACTCTCCTTCGTCCGATTTATTCCATGTTCTCTTGACAGGTTCATTCACTTAGAGGGTTGTGGCTTAACAAAGGAAATGGGATAGTGTATGAGTCTCGTTAAGAATTATACTTCTCAAATCTTTCCGGAGAGTTCGTGCAGTTACAATTATATACGTCCGTGCAATTGCAATTAAACATGAGATACTCGTATTAATGCCTTATAATCAGTGAAATATACCTGCATTTTGCATGAATTTTAAATAAGAAAACTTTCATACTTCCTAACTTAAGGTTACTTTTGTATTGTTTACGCAATGAAAAAGCTCGAAGAATTAAAGAAGCAACTTAAAAGAGGTCAGGTATATCGGCGGGATAGTTTATTCAGGTGGTCTAAATCAGTCGACCGGCACTTGGAAGCTCTGGTAGAAGATGGCACACTGGAAAAGCTTTCTCAGGGATTGTATTATTATCCCAAATTAAGCGCTTTTGGGCAAACACCGCCAGAAGACGATGTATTAATACGGAGCTTCCTTAAAGATGACAGATTCCTGCTTACTTCCTTAAGTAATTATAATAGCCTTGGAGTAGGCAATACACAGCTTTATAATGAAAAAATAGTGTACAACCATAAACGACATGGTGAATTTGAGCTGGGAAACAGAAAGTTTTCATTTCGAATAAAACCACACTTTCCGGGTAAAATAACCAAAGAATTTCTACTGGTAGACTTGGTAAATAATCTTGAGTTACTTGCCGAAGATCCTACAGAAGTTTTAAAGAATGTGGCAGGTAAAGTGAGCACCATGGATATAAAGAAATTGAAACCGAATGTTTCGAAGTACGGAAATGCAAGGACAAAAAAGATATTTGCTCCATTAATGACCATCAACTAAACATTCGAATTGGTAAATCCACATTTGTTTGAAGATTACACAGCATTTGAGAAAGCACATCGAGAGATCATTTCTCAACTGGCGACAATGCGGTTTTGACCCTTTACAAATGCCAAACTATTATTGGAAAGCTTAGCGTGGACGATTTTGAGCCATTGCGCGTTCAATTAAAAATTGTTTCAACCATAATGGTTCTTTACCCTGATAAGAAAGTTCCTTTAATACATCACGCATGTCGAAACGTGCGTGATATTGGCTGTCTTTCAATGCTATAAGTAAATCTCGAGAGCTGCCAGCTATACTCGGTTCAGCACTGTCCGCCAAAATTGCTGCAACATAAAGCACCAGCGTCGCATTATCTTCAGAAAGCTGCACTTCTCTGATGTACCTGCCGAGCGCTTGTGCAAAAGGATGAAATTTTAATGTACCTTTTCGATAATAATGTATTAGAACTTCGACATTGATACCATCATCTTGCCCTTCCTCCAATTCCCCGCAGGATAGTCCTTCATAGACCCGGTTTCGGTTAAAAAGTTGAACCTGTTCATATGGTGGAACCTCCCCGGAAATGACATCGTCCCATTCTGCCTCCCAAAGAGATGTGCCTAGATAAGCTGCAATTGCACGGGCGCTTACGATGCGTATAGTTTCGATATCTTCGTAAATATCTTTCATGTGCGAGAAAAACGGCTTAAGCGGATAGACAACTTTATCTTCATAAAGATTTACCCTCCCATGAGCAATTGCATTACGATGATGAAGAAAACGTTCGACCAAGGCCCTGCTTTTGGGTTGCAGCAACTGCAATTCCTGCATCATCCGCAAAATCTTCGGCTTCACCGTTTTGTAAGCATTTAATGTGCTGTGCAGTAATTTTGCTAAATCACCATGTATCTGACTATTCTGAATGAAAAACGAATTTCCTAATACGTCGGATGCAAAAGTTCGTACTTTTTGATCTATCTCTATTTCGATGTCCGCTGCATATTGCTCACCGAGTAATTCAAGAATATGAAAAGAGGCTAATATAGCTTCGTCTTCATATAAAAAGCTATCTTCACTTTCCTCTTCAAGGTAACTTGCTTTTCTCCAGCGATCTAACAAGGAAAATATTAGTCTTTGTTTATTTAAAGATAGTGCATTCATGGCCTCGATAAGTTCCTGCAGTTGTGGAGAATAGTCGTCATCAGCCGCAACAAGCTTTGCTTCGTTTACTACTTGTACCGAATCAGGATTGTCAACCACGTTCGAGAAACTAGTGAAAAAGCCGAAAGTCGTTATTGGCTCACCTGTTACGAAACAAATTATACT
>Ga0123337_10003370_pt1 | contig 17112 bp, 13 predicted proteins | sample frozenSSSSmetaG_FD_89792 | JGI IMG/M metagenome (GOLD analysis project Ga0123337, IMG submission 89792) | Glacier valley bacterial and archeal communities from Borup Fiord, Nunavut, Canada, to study Microbial Dark Matter (Phase II) -... | ecosystem: Environmental > Aquatic > Freshwater > Ice >... | reverse complement strand
GGGGGCGTGCGGCGTCGCGTAGGTTGGGGTGTAGCGCAGCAGCGCGGCATCATCCATTTGCGCGACATCGATCATCTTGCCGGGGTTCATCAGCCCTTGCGGATCGAAAGCGGCCTTGAGTTCGCGGAATGCGCCGACAAGTTCCGCGCCGAATACTTTTTCGCTGAAACAACCGCGCGCCAGTCCTTCGCCGTGTTCGCCGCTGGTCGTCCCGCCAAAGCTGACGACCAAATCCGCGACCGCTTCCCCGATTTGGCGATACTGGCGCAAGCCTTCCGCGCTTTTCAGGTTGATCAACGGTTTGATGTGCAGGCAGCCTGCGCTGGCGTGCGCGTAGATCGCGAAGGTGGTCCCCGCGTCCTTGACGATTTGCGCCACACAGTCCACGTAATCGGCCACCTTATCGACCGTCACCGCTGCATCTTCGATGAAGTGGCTGGGTTTGTAGTCGCCCTTAATGCCCATCAGCAAATTCAGCCCGGCCTTGCGCACCGCCCATACATCGGCCTGCATCGGCGCGGAGTCCGCATCGACAATCCAAGTCGGGATGTGCCGCGCGCTCATGTGCGCTTTCAGGCGTTCGACTTTCGCGGCGAGTTCGTGATCCGTCTCGCCATAATATTCGACGACCAGCACCGCCGCCGGGTCGCCATCGATGAAGGTCAGGCGGCGCGCGAATTCGGGCGTCTCGCGCGTGCGGTCGAGCATCAATTTATCGATCAATTCAACCGACGACGGCTCGGTTTCGAGGATTACGGGCGTCGAATCGAGCGATGCGCGCAGCGATTTGAAGTGTAGGACCGCGAGCCGCGTTTTCGTCGGGCGTGGGACAAGCGCGAGTTCGGCTTCCAGTGTGGTCGCGAGCGTGCCTTCCGAGCCGACCAGCAAATTGGCGAGGTCGATAGCTGCCGGGTCGAGGCGGTTCAGCGCGTAGCCAGCGCAGGTACGCCACGTTTTCGGGTAGCGCGCGGCGATCTGTTCGGCATGGTCGGCCAGCAGCCGCTTGACCGTGCGATACGCATTCCCAAGTGCGTCGGTCCGGTCGGAAAAATCCTGTCCCTTGTGCAATGATACGCGCTGGCCGTCGCTCGTGATCACGTCCAGCGCGCAAACATGGTCGCTCGTCATCCCGTACAGAATCGAATGCGCGCCCGTGCTGTTGTTGCCGATCATGCCGCCAATCGTCGCGCGCGATGCACTGGCCGGGTCCGGTCCGACCATCAGGCCGAGCGGCGCAAGCTGCTTGTTCAGGTCGGCCAGCGCAAGCCCGGCCTGCACGCGGACGCGGCGTGCCTCGGCGTTGACGCTCGTGACCTTGCGTATATATTTACTGAAATCCATCACGACCGCCGCGCCGACCGTCTGCCCCGCGAGGCTCGATCCACCGCCGCGCGGAAGGATCGGCGCGCCATATTTCGCCACGATCTGGTGCGCCGCGATCACGTCCTCGACGGTTTTGGGGATGACCACGCCAAGCGGCATGATCTGATAATTACTGGCGTCAGTGCTGTAGAGGTGGCGCGTCGTCTCATCGAAGCGCACATCGCCCGTCAGGTGCTTTTGCAAATCGTCAACGAGGTCCGGTAGCGCGCTATTTTGTATCATAGAAGTCGTTCGATCTCAGATTTTCACCCATATTTTACCGCGCTTTGGATACGCCAGGGTTATCCAGCACGCCGATGATTTCAAACCAGAAAGGCGTATCGCCGGGATTCTTGCGAAGCGTCATGCCGAGTTTTTGCATGACACGCTGCGAGGCCAGGTTGGTGTGTTCCGTTGTCGCGACGATGCGCGCCGCATTCAGCTTTTTGAAGGCGTGATCGATGATCACCTGCGCGGCCTCGGCAGCATAGCCCTTGCCTCGATGCGCAGTCAGAACCGCCCAGAACAGCCCAAATTCCGGTGAGACGAGAAGATGTGGCGGCTGCTCGAATACGCCCCATGGGATTGTCGAAGGGACCAGCCCAACCTCACCGATGAGTTCGCCTGTCGGCTTCAACACAATCGCGTAATCCCCATAGGGCGGCTGGTAGAGGCTCGCGAATTCGCGGTAGCTGCGCACAGTCCACTGCATCCATTGCTCGGAACGCGCGTCCTCATGTGCCGGGTCGAAGGCTTCACGGGTGAGCTGCGCCCGCGCCGCGACATCCGTGTGGGCGAGTTCACGAATGATCAGACGTTCGGTTTCGGTGTGTGAGATCGACACTTATTTACCCTGCCTGTCTATATTAACCGGAAACAATGGCTGCTGAGAAGTCGAAGCCAGTTCTGTCTCAGCGGGCTTCGCAGGAAATGGGTCGTAATTGAAGATAAGCAGTTCCTGATTGAGGACGCGCCGCGTCTGCGTTTTATCTGTGTTCATCCCAGAATAGGAGTTGACAGGAACAAAAACATTTTGCTTGAATAGTGTCCGAATCTGCGGTGTGTCATAAGAGGACAATATCCATTTGCTATGGGCAGTCGCTAGAATAGCGGCAAGTTGTTCGTGACTTTCCCAATCGCGCATGTTGTGGACGTAATTTACCTTGTTTTCGGGATAGGGTGGATCGATGTACATCAAACTGTCTGCGTGGTCGTAACGCTTGATGCAATCTTTCCAATCCATATTTTCAATGATGACGGTGCGTAACCGCTCATAAATCGGTATAATGCGCTCGCGTAATGTCGTTATGGCTCCTATCAGGCGATTCCCATGCCCGCCGTCAGTGATGCTGGTCTGGAAGCGGGGATAGAGAAGTTCACCGCCCCAACCTGCCATGATCAAATAATAGAAGCGGTGCGCGCGTTCAATCGGAGTAAGATCGGTTTGATCTTGCGCGGCAAGGCGCTCGAATTCCGCACGAGAGGCGAATGTCAAATCGAAGGATTCAATCAACGCTTCTGGATCGTGTTTTACGACTCGAAAAAAGTTGATCAGGTCATCGTCTTTATCGTTGAGGACTTCTACTTCGCTGATCGCTTTGCCGAACAAAACCCATGCTGCACCACAAAAAGGCTCTACGTAACATTTATGGAATGTGAGGAGCGGAAGAATGTGCTTCCGCAAACGCGATTTGCCGCCCACCCACTTAAACGGACTGTTGAGCAATTACCATCTCCCAATGACAGTTTGTCTCTACTAGAGACAGTATATCCTGATATGTGCAGCGTGTCAACATGAGCAGTTTTGGAGAAAAGCTCTCGCGGCTTCGGCTGGAGCGCAGCATGACACTCAAGGATTTGGCGCTCGCGCTGGACTATACAGCACATGGTTACATTAGTGAACTGGAAAGCGGCAAGAAGTCGCCAACAGTCGATTTCGCATTGAAGGTATCACGGTTCTTCAATGTGAGTCTAGATGCCCTGTTGAAAGATGAGGCGGAAATTGTCACCGGACTCAGTGATAATGTAAATGCTCTAGTTTCACGAAGTTCACTGCTTGCTAAATTCCCCACGTCAGAAGAAGTTGAAAAACTACGCCTCGTTTTAAGCACATTTCAAGATGAGTCAGGCCAGATATTGCGGAAGAGCGTATCCCTTCCGGGTTGGCGTGATTTCGAGCGCGCGGTAGCTCTCGTTTTCAATGGCGTGGCGCAAGAAAACAAATCTATCTTCGATGTTGTGTTGACCAGTCCTACAGAAATCGGCAGCTTATACGGATTATCTTGCAAAATGCGCGGAACACTCCGGGATGCGGACCGTACCGGGCGCGTCACGATTGAACTCTCCAACTCTGCCAGCAAATTCTGGCGCGCACTTTCGGCACAAAATATACGGCAATCTAACTATAAGGAAACACCATCCGAGGTTGGCCGCACTTTGGTCGCCACCATCAAGCAATGGCATCTAGACGAAAGCCATGAGCAAGGGGGGCGAATTGATCTCGGTGAAAGCGCATACTTCACACTATCGTGGAGTAATGCAGGTGAATACCAACTGTTTCTATTTGATCTGGAACTCCCGATAGAGAACGTCTTATGGTCTTTTCCCGAAGGCGGTTTACGACTGGTGGGGAGCGACCCCTATGGAAAGCTCTACGAGTGGTATGGCGAGTCGGGAGGGCAGTTCAAATATTATCCACGCATAGATCAAGCGCTTTGGCTATCGACGCGCTTTCACCTCGAACCCCTGCCAAAACGTACCACGAAACTTGGCTTGCTCGCAAAGACGGTTAGCTACTTCCCTCAGCTTTGGGAACGAGCCGCGCACCCTTAAAAATACTCCGATTTCTGCCGCTCGCGCGCCATACCCAATAGCCGATCACGAACAGCCACGCGCCGCCCATGAACACGACAATCGGGACCAGATCGCGCCAGGGTTCATCCATCCACCCGGTATAGCGCATCGAGACATAGTTGTAAATCAGTGGCTGGAAGGTGACGATGTAGCTCCACCACAGCGTCAGCCGCCGCGCCGGGGTGTCTGGTAGCATGGCCGCGAAGGGGATGATCCAGACGAGATACCAGTGCTGGAACCAGATCGCGCCGAGCAGCAGGTAAAACAGCACGATGCGCAGCGCCGCCGCAATCCACATCTGATTTTCCAGCGTCTTCGCGCGGAACAGCCGCCAGAGTTCCCATAACGCATACAGGCCGAAGAGCGCTGTCGCGCCGCGCGAGACCAGCGAGATCGCGGAGTCGTCCCCGACGAGCGGACGCAACGCCTGCCTTACCAGCGTCCCGGCGGAACTGGTGAACATCCGTCCGCGACGGTCGAGCGCAAGCGAATCGAACCCGACCCAGTAGGGCGCGTAGAAAATGAGGACCAGCGCCGCGCCCGTGACCGCAAGCGCGGCATAGGTGACAATCCGGCCACGCCAGGGCAGATCGTGCCAGATTTTGATCGCGATTATCGGGATGAGCAGCAGCGGAATGAATTTGATCAGCGCGCCGACGACCGCCGCCGCTGCCGCCGGGACGTACCAGCGCCGCAACAGGCAGCCGACCGAAAGCGCCATTGCCGCAACCATCAGCATATCGTTGTGGCCTGTCCCGCCCGCGAAGTAGACCATCAGCGGGTTCCACGCGAAGAGGTATGCGCCGAGCATTGCCCGTTCTGGAGCAAGCGCGCGTAGTGCCCACGCGATGAGTGCTGCCGTCAGCGCGTAGCCAAGGCACGACAACAGCTTGAAGACCACCACATTCGTATCGCGGTCGGGTCCCGCAATGCGGACCGTCAGCGCCGCAATTGTCTCCCACGCCGGACCGTAGGCCGAGGTTGCGTCCTTCCATGCGGCGAAGGGCAAAATGTTATCGCCTGCCGGGACACGCTCCGGCGTATCCTGCATCGGGTTCAGGTTGTAAAACGCGGTCATGCGCCCGCGAATGATGTAATCGTAAATGTCGGCGGCGTCCATCGTGTGCATCGGGAGCAGCGCGGCATTCATCGCGAGCGCCCCGCCAATCAGCACCAGCCAGCCCGCGCGCCCGGCTTCCTTGATCCAGCGTGCGCCGAGCCAGTAGAGCAGGAACAACCCCGCCGTCGCGAGGCTATAGAGGATAGCGCTATCGAGCGAATTGCCGTTCAGCGTCGCCAGCGATTGCTGCGGCAGGTCGCCATATCTGCTCAGGGGATAGCGCCCGCCAAAGGTGAAATACCAGATCGCAGCCATCACGCCGCCGATCAGCGCCAACCCTATCCACGCGGGAATGACAACCGCGCCGCGCCGTATGGAAGCCGTGCTGTTATCCAAAATTTTCATTCTTTGCCTGTTTGCGGGATGTGTGAAACGGGGAAGCCTATCCAGTCGAAGTTTAGCAGGCTGTGCTACCACGCGGCAAGCAAGCGTTGCGCAATGCCATTACCCGCCAAGTTTTTCCAATACAAGCAAATGCGATAGGCCGAAAAACCGCAGCGGCGTCTTCTCGAAAGCGTACAGCATTTCGCGAAGCGCGGGACCGATCTTCGGCAGCTTGCGCGCGATATTGTCATAGCCGCCGAAGATGCGCGTATGCTCCACGACGCGCACGGGCAATCCCTTGAAAATGGCTTCGATACCATGCGCGGTATAGGCACGAACGTGTGGCGCGAGACGATTACGGAGCGGGTCGGGCAGATAGTTGATCAGTGGCGTGTTGCCGAAATGGTACTTGCCGCGCCAGTAGAAGCCGTGCGTCTCGAAGGGATACCAGCGGTTCGGGCAGAACAGGATCACCTTTCCGCCGGGACGTGCCACGCGCACCATTTCCGCCGCGCACGCGTGATCATCCTGCACATGCTCGATCACCTCGTTCGAGAAGACCAGATCGAAACGGTCCGACGCATAGGGCAGCCGTTCACCGAGCGCGACCAGCGCGTGTGGGATGGTTACGCGCGCCTCTGCGACCCGCTCCGGCTCCACATCGAACGCTTCTACATGGCTCGCGAAGCGCTCCGCGAAGCGCGTGGCATAGACCCCATTACCACAGCCGAATTCAAGCACCTGCGCGCCCTCAAGCCGCAAATAATGCAGCAGCATTTGCAAGCGCCGCTCCTGCCCGCTGCGCCAGACGTAGCTCGGTTCGCCGCGCAGTGCCGCCAGATCAGAAGGCATCCCGCACCCGTGCGAGGATATACACATCCATGTAGCGCCCGTCGCGGAACAGCCCATCGCGCAAACGGCCTTCGATTACGAATCCGCATTTACGGTGCAAGTTCAGCGCGTGAGCATTTTCGACCGGGATAAAATGCACCACACGCGATAAATTGAGCATGTTTTCGGAGAGCGCGACCATTGCTTCCAGAAGCGCGCCCCCGACCCCTTGCCGCTGCGCCGCCGGGTTGACCATCAGGTGTTGAATTTCGCCGCTGTGCGCAAGTCGGCTGATGCCGCGCGTCAGCGCCGCCGACCCGACAACTTTTCCATCCAGTTCCGCGACAACCGCAAACTCGCGTTTGTTGTCCGGCGCTTTCAGGTGTTCGCGAAAATAATCCGTTCCCACATAGTGCGGGTCGATGCTCACTTCGGCGGCGGGCAATGACTGGATGATCTCCACGATCAGCGGCCAATCATGGGTGTTGCGGCCACGAATCAACAACGTCATCGCGTGCTTGCCTCGTGATGCGGATTGAGCCGCCCCATTTTGAAGGCGTCCGTATACGCGCCATCCCGATACGCATAGCGCCGCATCGTCGCCTCGATCTCGAAGCCCATTTTTTTGTAGAGCGCAACGCCGCGCTCGTTATCACTGAACACTTCGAGTTCGACGCGGTGCAGATTTAGCCAATTATCTGCAAGATCGAGCAACCCACGCATGAGCGCCGTGCCGATACCCATCCCCTGATATACCGTCGCGACATGTATCCCCAATCCGGCTACGTGCGCCCGATCCAGTTCGCCGCGATGCAGCCCGGCCTCCCCTGCGATGAGGTGACGCCCATCCGGGTAGATTGCCTCTGCAACAACCGCGTAATGACCCTCACGTGGGCTTTGAAAACGCTCACGAAATGAGACCGGACTAGTGAACGATACGGCCAAGATATTATGGCGCACGCTCGGCTCTTCGCGCGCCAGATAGACCGCCTCCCAGTCGTCTGGTCGCGCCGCGCGGATGCTCAAATCGAACGCACTACCAGCCGTCACGATTTGGTGACCACCAGCGGCGGCTCTAGTGTCTCACTGCGCAGGCGTTGTGTGGTCAGATAGTGCCACGTCCCGAAGACGAGCATCCCAAGCGGTCCGAGTAGGAACATGACGAGCAGCAGACCGCGCCGCGTACTGCCGCGTACACCGAGCCGTTTGGTCTCCGCGAAGGCGAGGAAGCCGCCCGCGAGGTCAAGCACGGTCGTCGCGAGCAGCGCCCCGAACAGCGCGGGCTGCACATTGGCGCTCAGTTTGAGCGCGTCGAGCATCGGCCTGAGCTGCTCGGCAGTGACATTCGCAGTCCCGGTCGGGACGCTCGCCAGCGCGGTGATCACGCTACTATTGAACGAGATCGCGTAGACGAGTGCCGCCACGACGAAGAAAATATAGACGATGCCAAGCAGGATGAAAACCAGATAGTTGCCCGTCACGCGCGCCGTGATACGGCTGTTCGGCACGATGATCATGAGCAGCCAAATGGGGGTTTGGATCAGGACAATCAGCAGGGCGAGTGTCAGAAGCATGGGGTCCACCTTTGTGCAACAGGGAATGTATCACACGCGAGAGGCGGCGGCAAACAAACAGGCCGGGAATCGTGGTGATCTCCCGGCCTGTTACATGACGAATGCGCGTCATCCGTACAACACACGGACCGCGCTCAGGTTGCGCGGATGGGTCTTATTTCGTGCGCAACGCGAACAAAACGGGCGAGCGAGAGGCTGGCAAACGCGACGAAATGGAGTCCAGCTAAGATTTCAGGGAGCCGTTCATAATCACGGGCGTCCTCTCGCGTCAACATCAGATATGCTGCCACAAACACCCATTCTTCGTCACTGACATCACCTGGGTATGCTGTTCGTTCCATTGCTCAAGTTTATCATTCCTCCCATTAAACGTAAATCGCGTTCAACTGCGTAACATCTGATTGAATTGAACGCCGCTCCATAACCATTCGTCGCGATGCTCGGCTCGGCGTCGGCTGGCAACTCGTGCGCGCCCGTTATGCACTTCAAACGTTAGCGTGATAAACTGGAGGAATGTGCAGAAAACCGTATGTAGATGATGTAAGTCTTGTAGAACGGGTGTTTGTTGCGTCATAGCCGAGGCCACCATCATTGATAGCTGCACCGTGTCACCTATAGCGCAGCACAGGATACAAGCGTGAATACTTCATCGCGGCGGCTGGAATGGCTCAACGGACGGCGGCAGCTCTCCGTTGCAGCGTTGCGCGAGCGCGCCGAAGCGCAATATGCAGCGGAAGCACCGCCCACGCTTCAAATCGCGGATGCCGACCCACAGGCGCGGCGCATCATGCTCGCGGAAATTTTGGAGTATCTACTGGAACTCGAAAGCATTCGGCTCACGCGCGAGGAACGGCTGCGTCTGCTGGATGACCTGTACTCCGATCTTTTCCAGTACGGACCACTCGACCCGATCATCATGGATCGCAGTGTCGTGGAGATCAGCATCAAGGGAGACGCCTTCGCACGGACCCGCGATGGGCAGCAAACCCGGCTGGACCTGACGCTCGACGAGCCGTTGTTGCGTGCTATTGTCGAGCGCATGATCGCGACCACATGGGACGCGCCCTTCATCGAAACGGGCGCGATACTGCATGGCAGGCGAGCGCGCATCACCGCCGCGCAGCCGCCCGCAACGACAATAGGCTACAACGTCCAAATCCGGCTGCATGGTGAACAATCTGCGCTGGACGCTCTGATCGAGGAGCGTTTCCTCGCACAATCCGAAGCAGATGCCTTGCGCGTTGCGGTGTCAAATCGCCAGGGAGTGATGATCGTCGGTGAAGTGGGCAGCGGCAAGACGACGTTGTTGGGGGCGCTGATCGGGTTGCTTCCTGCCACTACAGCGATCATCGAACGTGCGGGTGAACTTCCGCGCCTCTTCATAGAAGAGGGTCGCCCAGTCCCGTACATGGGACCAGACTTCGCGGCGCAAATTGAGCGTGCGCGTGCAGCGAACCCAGCCGCAATGGTGCTTGATGAAATTCGTTTCGACGAGTCGCAGGCGCTCTGGGACCTGCTGCGTGCCTATACGCCAACGCTGCTTGCGGCGGTGCGCGGTGGGCGGCCTGATCGCCTGTATGCGTCGCTGAGTATGTCCGTCCTGCGCGCCCAACCCGGCACACTGCCGGAGGCAATCGCGGAGCGGGTGGCGGCGCGCTTCCCGGTCGTCGTGCTGCTGGGGCGCAGCGCGGATGACGGACGGCTGCACATCCGCGACATGGGTGCGTGGGTGCGCGACGCGGATCGGGTTATATTTCAATCGAACAGGCGCTAGACTGGCGTAAACAAGGTGTACTGGTATGCAATTCAAATGGTTGTCTCGTGCGGGTTGTATCGTTATCGTGTTGTGGCTCCTCATGCCGATGCAGGGCGCAGCCCACGCCGTGCAGGAAGGTGGCGCGAGCATTGGTGATCCGTACATGCCGGAACTCGGCAATACGGGCTACGATGTTCAGCACTATGATCTCTCACTCAAATTCGATTTCGAGGCGCGTATGCTCGAAGCCGAAACCGTAATCACCGCACTATCCACGCTCGATTCGCTCGGCAAACTGAGCCTCGATTTCGCATCGCTGACCGTGCGCGGTGTGCAGGTCGATGGACAGAGCGCCTCATTCACGCAGGACGCGAAGCGCCTCAAACTATTCATTACCTTGCCGAAACCCGCCGCGCTCGGCCAGAAATTCAAGATAAACATCAGATATGACGGCACGCCGGGGACTTTCCAGAGCCAATATCTGCGCTTCCTGCCGATTGGCCTGGATGTGAACTGGCAGACGCGGCACGTCTTCGCGGTCAACGAACCAGATGGCGCGCGTGGCTGGTTCCCGTGCAACGATCACCCGCGCGACCGCGCAACCTTCACCTATCACATCACGGTCCCGGATGACCTGACGGCGGTTGCGAACGGCACGCAGCAGGGCGACCCGAAAGTGGCAGAAAACGGCTATCACACCTTCGATTGGGATATGCCGGACCTGATGGCGACCTATCTCACGGTTGTTGCGATTAAGAACTACGTTGCGAAGCCGCTCCCCAACACCGGGCTCGATATTCCGCTGACGGTCTACGCTTACGCGGAAGATGCTGCCGCCGCTGCGAATGTATTACAGGCAACAGGCGAGATCATGAAGCGCGAAATCGGCTGGTTCGGACCGTTCCCCTTCAAGAGCTATGGGCAGGTCCTCGTCGGGCAGGATGCGGTCGGCATGGAAGCGCAGACGATGACCGTGCTGCCGGACTCCTTCGCGCGCTCCGACTCGAACAGGGTGTATACCTTCGTCGCGCATGAGATGGCGCATCACTGGTTTGGGGACGCTATCGCGCTCTATACCTGGGCGGACATCTGGTTGAACGAAGGCTTTGCCAGCTACGCGGAATATCTCGCAATGGAGGCGAAAAGTGGGGTACGGAGCGCGCTGCGGCTGCTCAACGACTGGGAAGGGCGCATTCGCTCCTCGTCGGGTAGAGCGCCCATTCTCAAGCCGGGATTTGGGGACATGTTCGGCACGAACACCTATGTCAAGGCCGGTTTCACGCTGCACATGCTGCGCCTTGAGGTCGGCGACGAAACGTTCTTCAACATCCTGAAGGAGTACGTCAAGCGCTTTAGCGGCAAGAACGCACGCACTTCGGATTTTGAAGCCATCGCCACGGAAATCAGCGGGCGCGATCTCTCCGGTTTCTTCGCTATGTGGCTGCGCCGTGCGGATATGCCGACAGTGGAAATCACGTACACACAGAATAATGGTGAAGTACAGGCGTTGATTTGCCAGACGACACGCCAACCGTTTACGATTCCGCTCACAATTCGGCTCAATGAGCAAACAGCGACCGACGGGAAAACTGACACCGAAATTCTGAACCTCTCGCAAGCTGAACAACGCATCACGTTCAAGCCCGGTTTCATTGTTCAGAACATGGGGGTTGACCCGGAGAACCACATCCTCGCAAAGGTGATGGTCACGCAAGCGGAAACGCTCCCGGCACGCTGCGCAGCGTAATCCAAAGCCGCTGAAACTGCGCCGTGAATTCGGCGGCTCGGTCAAGCCCGACCCGCCGAACTAGAGGCGCGTTGGTCCACGTTTCCTGTGGTTACAACCCGGTCGTCTCCGGGCGGCGGTAGTGGATCAGCCGTTGCAGCGCCTTGAGTTCATACGGCCAATCATAAAAATCGACCTTGTAGCGCCACCCGCTCAAGCCCTTGAGAACCGCGCGCATCATCCCGTTCGATTGCAGCCGCAGATCAGTCGTTGTCGGATAGACGGCGTTCACCACCGCCTCGAAATTGCGCACGCGGCGGTGCGGCGTCGGCTTGATCCAAGGCAAATCGGCGCTGCGTCGGAGCGCGAAGTTCTCCCACTCGTCGTTGATCCACTCATCCAGCGTTTCCGGGAATTTGAACCCGGCGCGTTTGGCCGCCTCGTAAAGCTCGCTGTTCTCCTGCGGGACGGGCGTATACAGGTACAGGATCAACTCCGAGGCCGGGTTGATTTTCTTGAGTTTTTTAATGAACCCGATACTCTGCTCGATGTCGGCCATCGGGTCGGGCGGGTTGCCGAGGACGAATGAGAATTCCGGGACGATGCCCAGCTCGCGCAGCTTCGCGGCAATCGCGAGCGTGCTTTCCGTGCTGCTTTTGCCGCCCTTGTTCATGCGCGCGAGGACTTCATCGCTGCCGCTCTCCGCGCCCATGAAGATCATCTTCGCGCCGCTGGCCTTGACCTTGCGCCAGGTATCGTCACTGTAGGTCATCAGCGTATCGACCCGACCAAGCGCCCACCAGTTCACGTCAAGCCCGGTGATCCGCTCCGCAATGTCGGCAGTGCGCTCTTCGGAGACGAAGAAATCCATATCGTGGAACTCGATCCCGGTTGCGCCGTAGCGGTCGTGCAGGTGCGTCACGACTTCACCAACGCGCTTGCCCGACTCCGCGATCCAGCGCCGCTTACTGAGTGCGACCACCGCGCAGAAATTGCACGCATATGGGCAGCCGAAGCTGGTGTTGTGGTTGTAGACCACCTTGCCGAGATAGTTGCCGCGGCGGTAGGCGGGCATATCCAGCCGTTCATAGGGGAACCAGGGTAGCCCGTCGAGCTGGACATTCGGGGCGCGCAACGTTTGGCGCGGCGTGCCATTCGTTTCGCGATACCACAGGCTCGGTACATCGCTCAACGCGCCGCCATGATAGACCGTATCGACCAGTTTGCGGAATGGCGCTTCGCCCTGCCCTTCGATACAAAAATCGACGCAACCATCCTGAATGATCACATCCGAGTGCTGCGTCGGGAAGTAGCCACCCCATACGATCAGCAAACCCGGCAGCGCCGCCTTGACCTTGCGGCAGACCACGACTGCCTGCCGCAACTGCGGACCGGGCATCACCGTCACCGCGAGCAGTTTGGCGTGCGTATCGCGCGCCCGGTCGATAATCTGCGCCGCTGGATCCGCGACGAGGTTGCCATCGATAAATTCCACGTCGTAATCGCGCGCGACGACTGTCGCGACCGCCATCAACGAGAGCGGGAGCGGGTGTTTGCCGGGTGATGTACTGAGCGGATTGTAGAAGAGGACTGTCTCGCGCATGATAGTGGTTCCGTATTGCGGCACAGTGTACACGCGGATGTGATTATCCGCTCTTCGAATCCGCTCCGGCAGGCGTCGCGTCCGTGTTTCCGGGTTCTGGTGGGATCGCGGTCGCATCGTGCGCTTCCGGGGTCGCGACCCCAGGGTTTGCGTCCTCGAAATCGGATTCGAGCTGGTCAATCAAATCGACCGGGAGCGCGTCGATTGTGAGCGGGTCTTCCTCGACAGGTTCAGACGGCGTATCATCCGCTTCAAGGTTGTCGTCGAGCGGCACTCCGATATTCTGCCCGGCTGTGGCGATAGCCGTCTTGCCTGCGGCAGTCACCTCGACTTCGCCTTCCAGCGTGTAGATTTCGAGTTTAGGCTGCGCACCCTTCCTGCTGATGGTCAGATACACGCGCGAGCCGATGCTCAGGTCCACGCCGTTCAATGTAAGCTGCGCCTTCTGTTTCCCGGTCGGGCTTTCCAGCAGCACGCCGTTCGCGGGCATCTGCTTGCAGCCCGGCGTGCCGGACCCGGTTTTGAAAAAGTAAGCTTGCGCGCCTTTGCTTCCAGCGCTGGGACCGAACTGCGTATCGCCCAGCAGGATCATCGTCACGGCCTGCCCCGGTGCGCTATCGGGCAACCCGGCCTGTACACGCATCAGGACGACGCCCCATGTCCCGGCTTTCTGGTCGTAACCGGAGAGCGTCAGGCGCTTGACCGCGCTCAGGTCCGCGATGTCACCCGGTCTGGAGAAGGCCAGTGCCACGCCTGTGGATTCGGTCGTAACGGCGCTGTTGCCATAACATACCTTGCCACGCCCGACCGAGGCGCAAAGCTGTTCGACCCGTTGCAACGCCTGCTTGACAATATCCGGGCATTGCAGCGCCTGCGCATTCGCCGCACTTGTGACCATCAGGCCAGCCATAATCAACGCAATCAGGATACTTCTCAATCGAATCATAGTGCGGACCTCTCTGGTAGGATGCTGAACGTCAATCGCCACACGAGAGCGTATCTGTAACAGATCGCTGTTGAACTTGCAGATGCGCCCCTAAATCTAACAGCATTTTCGCGCCTGTCCAACCACCATCAAATCCGCAACGTCCAGCCCTGTCGAGTGGCTCACTGATCACGGTGGTTTGAGCGCCGCGCACGCGCTCGACCCCGTGCTGAACTCCTTCGTGACCCATCCCACAAGATCAGCATAGCGCACGCGATACCAGCCCGTCACCTGCGCCGTGCCATCGAGCGTAGTCCCGGCGGGGATGGTCGTGAGCAGCGCCGAAGCTGAATCCGGCTGGGCGCGCAGGTTGACATTGCGGAACGGCGAGACGATACACCCCGCATTGCTGGCTGGCGCGGTGCGCGACCCCTTTGCTAAATCAGTGATCGCAGGTGATAACGTCTGGTCGGCAGTCGCGGCGGTCGGCGGCACGAACGAAGGCAGTGTTGGCGGCGCATAGGGCAGGCGCGTAAACGTCAGCGTGAGTGTGGGCAGCGGTGTAAAGGTCGGCGTCTCGCTCGGCGCGAGGGTCGGCGTGTAGGTCTGCGCGAGGGTGCGCGTCGGCGCAAGCGTGCGCGTCAGCGTGGCTAAGGTAGGTGTTGCCGAAGGCGGCGGAGTCGCCGCAAACTGCCCCGGCAGAACGGGTAATAGCAGGCCGCTCGTCAGCACCAGCAACGCGACTGCCAGCACCAGCCCACCCGGTTTGACGGCTGCCTTGCGTCGGATTTCGAGCAGCAGTTGGATCGCCCCAATCACGAGCAACCCGACGCCAAACGCGAACACCAACGGGAGCAGCGAAAAATCGTTGTTCAAGGCCGCGCCGAGCGACCCGCCGACCATGCCCGCCGCACCGAGCAGCAGGAGCGCCACGGCCAGATAGCGGATCACCCGGCGCGCAGCGAGCGCACCCGCGACCACCCCGACGAGCAGCACCAGACACGCCGCGATGACGAGCAAGCCCGCGTTTTGTTGCAAGATTGAGAGGAGTAGCATGTTGCCAATTATGCGGTGGCGCGTGCTATCATCACAACCACGCCTGGGGGACGCTTATGCGCCTATTATCCATTCCGAAGCCGCTCATCCTTTTCATCCTCATTGTGAGCGTTGCCGCGCTGCCCATTCCGCTCACCTTCGCCCAAACTCCGACGCCCAATCCGGCTCCCTATGCCGGGACGCTCGAATATGGGACGCCGGGGCGCGGCACGCTATCCAATGCTGTCGCGGAACAGGTCTGGCGCTTCAAAGGTAGCATCGGTGATGTGGTCGATATTCAGATGAATGCGACCAGCGGCGACCTCGATCCATTCCTGACCCTGATCAGCCCGCAATCGAACTCGCTTGGCTCTAACGAAGCGGGTGATAATGGCAAGGACGCGGCGCTGTACTCGCTCACGCTTCCCCAAAATGGGGTGTATACGCTCGTCGCGCGGCGCAGTCCCTCGAAGCCGACGACGGGCGACTACGATATTTCGGTAACGCTCAAGCTGCCGCCGCGCGGTGGCAAGGCCGCCTTGCTCGCGACCAACGGCGCAGTCTCCGGTCGGCTGGATCGGGCTGCGCCCATCGCGGAATATCGCCTCGAAGCGGGCGGCGGGCTGGCCTTCAAGCTGGAATTGAGTTCGCTGCACGCGCTGGCGCGGCTGCGCATTCTGGATGCGCGCGGCGCGGTCCTCGCCACCTATGCGGGCGTGACGCCGCTGCTATTCAGCATGTCGCTAGCGGATGGCGGGACATACAGCGTGCAGGTTTCCGCGGAGATTTATGATGGTAGCGGCACGACCGATTTCACACTGAATAGCTACAAACTCGGCGCGGCGGCGCGTGCGCTGCGCATTGGTGAGCCGCAAGCCAGCCGTTCAAGCGAGGAACAGCGCTGGTTTTTTATTGGACGGGCGGGCGACCTGGTGCGCGTGCGGATCGCACCCGTGAGCGGCGCGTTAGACCGTGCCGGGCTGCTGCGTGCGCCGGGCGACGTGCTGATTTTTCAGGGCAATCTGACGCCGCTCTACGACCAGCCGCTGACGCTGCCCACCGACGGGCTGTACCAAATTACCGTTGCGCCGCTGCGCAATGGCACGGGCGAGGGATTGGAATTTACGGTGCAGGTCGATCAGTACGGCGCGCTTGGCATACCCTTCGCGCACGCCGAAGCGGGCAAAGTGCAGGGCGCGCTGGCTTTCGACCGCGAAGTGAGCGGGGTGCTATCCGCGCGTGACGGCTGGACCTTCGACGCCAGTGCCGGGCAAACCATCTACCTGCGCGCCACCGCCGATACGAACAACCAGCCAATTGCCGCAGTGCTCCGCGCCCCCGATGGCTCGATCCAGAGCGCTGTATCAGGACGTGGTGAAGCCACGCTGCGCAACCAGCGTTTGATGCGCGCCGGGCGCTACCAGTTCCTTGTCTACGATCCGGCCTTCCCTGCGCAGGGAATCGCGCGCTACACTGCGCGCCTGCTGGACACCAGCGGCGGACCGCTCGCGCCCGACCAGACGGCTAAAGGCGCGGCCACCCCGTCCAATTCCTCCGGCGAATGGATACTCGATGCCGCCGCCGGGACGGTCCTCAACGCGCGTCTCTTCACCCGTACACTGGGCGCGTGGTCACCGCTGCTCTATGCCGTGGGACCGGGTGGCGATATTCTGGCGCAAACGGCGGGCGAAGACGGCGCGGCAACGCTCAACCTGCTCGGCGTCGAAGCGAAGACGACCGGGCGCTACCGAATTGTCGTGGCCGGACGCCTGACGGGTTCGTTCGCGTCCTATGAACTCACCGCGAACGCGCAAACACTCTTCACAGGCGACGGACGCGCGGCGCTCCCGCAGCCCCCGCCGCAGACACTCCCGCGCTTTGCGCCCATGGCAGCCACGCCCGTGCGCCCCGCTTCGGTCGCGGACCTGATCGTGCCAGCGCTGCCTGCGATGGGTCTCTTCGCGCCGGAAGTGCAATCGCTCCCTGCCAATACGCTCGCGCGC
>Ga0123337_10003367_pt1 | contig 17117 bp, 10 predicted proteins | sample frozenSSSSmetaG_FD_89792 | JGI IMG/M metagenome (GOLD analysis project Ga0123337, IMG submission 89792) | Glacier valley bacterial and archeal communities from Borup Fiord, Nunavut, Canada, to study Microbial Dark Matter (Phase II) -... | ecosystem: Environmental > Aquatic > Freshwater > Ice >... | reverse complement strand
GAGCGCGAAGTTGAGTGGCGGGTGGGAGGAGGGCATGCATAAGTACTCGGCGAGCGACTTCAAGACGTTGCAGACTGTGAAATACGAGGGCCTGGAGTGGGTGAGGGAGCTTATCAAGATCGGCAAGAGAAGCAGGGATGGTGGCCATTGGGACGGAGGGGGTGAGAATTCCGAGGAAGGCTTGAAGGAATTGATAGTCCTCAGCGAGACAGAGCATTGTCCGCCCATGAACAGTGGGAGTAGTGTCGCGATTGCGTTCTTTGCGGCGTTCAGCGCGAGCTTGGAGGGGTTTGGGGAGTATCTCAGGGCTGAGATGTTGGGAGAGCATCCACAAAAGCTCTTGGAGGGTTGAGCATCGCACCTTGGGCTTAGAAAACGAGGATGACATGGCAGGCCTTTGGTCCAATGATTGATATAAGGTCAGTCCTGGATGGATTATTGACGGCGCTTCATGTCGAACAAGATCTGACGGCTCAAGAGGCCATATTTCATACTGTCGCATTGACGATGCATACACGCGACCGGTTCTCTGCGGAGAAGGCACATAGAGTAGACATCGCATAGAGCGGATTGGCGTTCGGAGATTCGGGTTATATATAGAGATACCAGTTGCATAGATCGTAGAATAAAGTATAGATATCATCACCGAACCTTACCTTCTCAAACTCCAAGATATAATGCCAACAGCAAAGCAAAGCAAAGCACCACAGCCCCAATCATCGCCAATCCTCCACCCTCAAACCGGCATCCCAGTAGCCGTTGTCGCCTGACTGCACACACTCCCCACCACGCTCTCAGACATGCTCCCAGCCATACTCCCCCAAGCCCTCCCCCCCCCGCTCCTCACCACGCCCACCTCCCTAACGGGCCACTCGATCCACCTCTCCCACTCCGCCCCCTCCTCACTCGCCACCAACACCCTCGCAATCTTCCCCAGCAGCTCCTCCGCCTTCCCCTCGATCCACCACCTATCATCGACCCGCTTCAGCAGCAGACAGTAGTGCGCCAGCAGCACCAGCGCCTGCGGGTTCCGCTGCCGCACCATCTCGATGTACGCGTCCGGGATCACGATCGGCCAGCTCAGCGTCGCCGCCTGCGGCTCGATGCCGTTGTCCGCCACCGTGACCACGAACACGCGCCGCAGCAGAAACAGCGTCTGGTCGAGCACCGCGCGCGCGGCCGGCGACAGCGCAGGCGGGAAGGTCTGCTGCCGCTGCTGCTGCTGCTGCTCCGGCGGCGGCGGCGGCGGCGGCGGCGACGGTGCGGCCCAGAGCACGGCGAGGTGCTCGAGGCGTGCGTCGTCCTCGTGGGGCAGGACGGGCGAGTCGTCAGACCTCGACAGCAGGCTCTGCACGGTCGGCAGACGCGAGAACTCCGGGTCCTTGTTCCAGCCGAACCAGGGGCGGTAGAGGGGGCCCAGGGGGCCCTCGACGACCCAGTGCTTGGCGACGGCCATGACGGCGTTGCCGCCGCGCAGGATGGTGATGAGCTCGACGGAGTCGGGGGGCGCGGGGCCGTCGAGGTCGGCGAGGAAGAGGTTGCCCGGCCGGTCGGGGGAGGCCCAGGCGTAGACGTTGAGGATGAGGCTGAAGGCGGCGCAGGCGTGGCAGTTGGCTTGGGTGATGGCGGTGAGGGCGGCGCGGTAGCCGGTTAGGGCGAGGTGGTGGTGGGCGTCGGAGGCGGAGATGTAGGGGGTGCGGTTGGGGGGGCGGAGGTACGCGAGGTGCCGGGCGCCGATGGCGAGGATGCCGTGCATGAGGAAGGGATAGGAGATGGCGATGGAGGGGACGGCGGTTTGCCAGAAGTGGAGGTGGGAGATTGTGAAGCAAGTGGAGATCGTGTCTGTTGCTTATCAGTACTTCGAATGAAGAGACTGGGAGTAGTTTGGGAGGGGAAGGAGGCTTACAGTGGTGGAGAAACTCGAGATCCATTATTGTGAAGCCCTCAGGGGTGCCAACGAGGGAGAAGCTGGATGGTGTTTGAGGTATCGACGGCGAGGATGAGTACGGAGTCGAATGAGAAGATGCCTTGGAGTTTGGCATTTGTACGTTCTTAGGAGAGGCTCCAGGCTTGACTTCAAGAGACGGCATCGTGGCCTGGAGAGTGAGAAAGGAGCATGGCGTGTTGTATCGTGTGCATTTATCGCAACTCGGCTTGGTCTCGTCACACTGAGATGGGATTAGCAAAGCAGGACCATTTGCAGGCACACTTCAGAAGTTGTCAGAGCTGAAGAGGAGACCTATAACAGGTATTTCAATCATCGAACGTCTTCTTTGGTTCAGGGGGCTCCAGAACGAACAAAAGGGGTATCACGTGAAGTAACAAAGGGAAGAAATGTCACATGATCTAGCATGGGTTCGAAATATATGACCTTGGCAATTGAAAAAGAGCGAGCGATGACGAGGAAGGATATAAAGAGCCGAGGCGTTGGGGGAGAAAGCGAACCTTAATCTTCCTTTGCTTGCATTGGACGCATCCCAGGCGTGATTTATGATGCGGCCTCCTGAAGGCCTGTGGGCGTGGGGCAGGCTGTTCCATGATCCCCTGAGGGAGCCGTTTGGGAGTGAGGTAGGTGTGCGATGGATTTGATTTGGTTTGATTTGATTTTGTTGATTGGTTGGTTGATTGATTGATTGATTGATCCGCTGTCGTGTGTAGGAATTAGGAAGGAAACACTGTGAGTGTTGATCGCATACGAGGTACGAAGTACGATTACGAAGTACGATTACGAACCTCCTTTGCGAGCGTGCAGCGCTTACCGCTTTAAGCGCTCTCTGATTGGGGGACATGTAAGCGAGAGCGAGGGCATAACATATGTATATATCCCCACCCCCTCCCCCTCCCCCTCCCCCTCCAGCCAAGGCTGATGCACTCCCAACTTCCAAGACAATTGTGCCATTAGAGGTACATACATACAGTACAGTATGTATGTATGTACAATGAGTATTTAGACACGTCTCTCCTTTTGGTGTTCTAGTTGTTTTATTTCCCATTACTGCTGAGACTCTGCTGTATCTATCTGTCTACTCTGTCTACTCTGTCTACTCTGCTTTGCTTGTTCATACATATCTAGGCGCCCATCTTCAATCTTCAAGCCGTTAAAACTTAAACAGCCGCCCTTCTCTTGCTGGAAGCTCTCTGTCTCTCCAGACATAGTTGACATAGATTGCCTTCAACTCGCCAGCTATCACTCTTTTTCTTTCCTTTTCTGTCTTTTCTTTCTTTTCTTCTCTTTTCTTGGATTTACTCAACATAATCCCACCAAGATCTTTGCAGCTATGCCTTCTGTGCCGAAGAGCTATCGGCCGAGCTTCGATGACCCAGCCAGATTCGTCTTCTACAGGTGAACTCTGCACGCATTCCTTTGTCCCAAAAGGTTGAGCTGAATTGTGATAGATACTACCCTTCCCTCCCCGCTGCCATCATCTTCATTGTTCTGTTTGCTGTCACGACCTTCCTACATGTGTGGCAGGCATACCGCAGACGAACATGGTTCATGATTCCATTGATAATCGGAGGCTTCTGTGCGTATCCTCTCCTCGTCTCTCTCTAGCCGTCTGCTCACCAATTGTCGATTCTGCACAGTCCAATTTGTCGGCTATATTGGCCGAGCATTGTCCTCACACGACCAATGGCTTCTGGCTTACTTCATTATGCAAGCATGCCTACTGCTTGTCGCTCCAGCGCTCTTCGCAGCATCAATATACATGACTTTGGGACGCATCATTCTTCTCGTTGACGGGGAGCAGCATTCATTGATCAAGAAGAAATGGTTGACGAAGCTCTTCGTGGCCGGAGATATCCTGTCCTTCGTGACACAGGGATCTGGTATGCAAGCAGGCCATCTCATCTCAAAATCGAGACCATGCTTACTTCATCCTAGGCGCTGGTCTCATGGCCGGCGGAACGCAGGCCAAGCTCGAAGCTGGCGAGCACATCGTCGTCGCCGGCCTGATCCTCCAGATCGTGTCATTCTCGCTCTTCATCGTGGTCGCATTGGTATTCCATCGCCGCATCTTGCGTTCGCCGACGCCTGAATCATTGCCCGAATCGGGCGTCAAATGGCAGAAGCATCTGTACGCGCTGTACGGTGCCAGCATGCTCATTCTGATACGCTCTGTCTTCCGTGTTATCGAGTATTCGATGGGCAACAATGGCTTCTTACTGAAGCGTGAGGTGTTCTTGTATATCTTCGACAGCGTCTTGATGCTCGCGACGATGGTGGTGTTGAATGCCATACATCCGGGCGAGATAATAAGCAAACATAATGAGAAATCGGATTCGCCAATCGACACTGTTGTGGAGGAGAGCAACAATTCAAAGGTGGCAGAAGCGTAGATGCTCGTCTGGCTTATTGCGAAGTGGTATGATGGCGTTGAAGCACATAGAACACCTCATCCTGATCTAACGGTTGAGCAGAAGAGGCCTAGAGGACAATGGGCGAGGAGGCGCAATTGACAGGTTCGAGCCGGCGAGGTTGCTGAATATTTTACCACACTGTCTAATGCATATGAAGCGACATAAGGGACATAGATGGACAGGCGTTGTTATTCACTCAGGGGAACAATGAATAGATATATTCCACTGACATCCTATCTGCTGTCTCAGGGGGCCTCAGTGGAAGCTCAGCTTTACGAACAGGGACTGCCAGGAGAATAATATGGCCAAAGCCACCATAGGGAGCTGAGCAGGAAGAGGGCGCCGAAAATTCAGATAGGGGAGCAAGGATAGTCACGAAATCTTCGTCGCATGTACATTCGGACCTGCCAGAAAATAATAACATCGAAGCCAAGTCATTCGGCTTCGAGACAACATCCTTTTCGTCGTCCGCCGCACTCTCGTCTACCGTTCCGATGCAGCCGAAGAACGTCTGATACTTCTCGATGTCCATCCTGAGCCCTCTGGGTAGTTTCTACAGCCGATCTGGATCCCATTGCTCCCCCCTGGCTCTTTGTCAAGACATGCTGTTAGCGCTACGATACCCTGCCCATCTTTCGTATCTCGCACAATGCCGTTAATTCGCTCGGAGACGGACGTTGCATTTTCCCGCACGTCTGGGCCTGCAAGACCCAGTAGGAAGAAGTATACCTCGCAATGTATTTATTTTGTCTGTCTCCAAGTTCTCTATTTTTGCCCACAAGGTTGTCTTTGGCGTGCCAGCAACACCTCGAGCTTTTGAGCCTTGTCAATCCAAGCGCATCCACCACTGTGATTCCATCCGCAAAACCAATAATATATGTTTTCTTCTTCTTTTTTTTAGAAAAAAAAAGGCCACGATAGATGATTGTCCCCAGATAGCTGCGACATCAGCACAGTGATTCATCTCGGATTCATCTTGAGATTCCAGCATCTGCTAGTGGAATGACATTCAGCTGCAGATAATCCAACTTCAGTCATGCAGCAACTATGCGTCTGCGTCGAAACTATTCGTGACCTCCACAAACAGCCTCCACTGCCTCCACGCCTCGCCGCTCTCGATCGCCCATCTCGCGCGCCTGACCCCCTCCTTCCACCTCTGCCCTCCCGGCCCCCTCTCAGTGACAACCTTCCCATCATCTCCAAGCCCCATCTCACTGGTCTCCGCCTCGCAAATCCCCGACGCAACGAGCAACGCCGCCGTGTTCATGAGCACAAAATCGATGATGGGGTCGTCCCTCGGAAGCTTGTTCTGCAGCAGGTTCGTCAGGATCTCCGCGTTCTGGTGCGGCTCCATGCCCGGCGAGACCTCGCTCAGCGGATGCGCCGGGAGCCCGAAGTCCGCCGCGTTGAGCGTGAAATGCTCGATCTCCACCTCGCTCCCCTTCTCATTCAGCATCCAGCAGTACGTGTCGCCCGCGCAGCTGATCTCGTCCAGGTCCTCGGCGCCACAGGCCACGATCGCCTTCTTAGCGCCGGAGAGCTTCAGCGCTTCGGCGAACACGGGGCCGAGGTCGCGGCGCGCGACGCCGATCAGGCGCGCCTCGATCATGCCTTCGAGGGGGTTGGCGAGCGGGCCGAGCAGGTTGAAGATGGTGCGCCAGCCGAGCTCCTTGCGGATCGGCGCGACGTACTTCATGCCCTGGTGGAAGACGGGGGCGAAGAGGAAGGCGTAGTTGGTGTGCTCGTAGACTTGGGCGATGGTGGAGGGGCGGATGTTCATGAGGTTTGGTGCGGAGGGAAGAGTGCAGGCGAGGAGGTCGGCGGAGCCGGATTTGGAGGTTGATGCTCTGTTGCCGTGCTTGCTGACTAGGAGGAGAGACGAGGCGAGGATGGATGAGGTGGTGGAGATGTTAAAGGTGTGGTGGGAGTCGCCTCCCGTGCCAACAATATCGCACTTTTCGGAAGTCAGTAAATATAGAAGGATATTAGTTGAAGATTACTTACGAGTCCGCCATGATAATTGCCCTCTGCTCTGCCCTTCCTCTTCACGACCTCCTCCACCGCCGCTCTATCAATCGGCGCGGCGGCAGCCCGCATCGCCGCGGCGCACTCCGCAATGACATCGGGCTTACAATCCCTGCCCGTGAAATGCAGACATGTCAACAAAGCTCCCGTCTGCACTGGCGATAATTGATTCGTGAAGATGTGCGAAATAGCAAGAGCGATGTCCTGCGCGCTCACGTGTGGATCGGCCCCAGCTGGCCAGAGGCGCTTGAGCAGGGGCGTGATGGAGATCTCTGGAAGCGACATACGTGCGAGATATGTATCAATAAATAGACAGCAAAAAGAAGACTGGAGGGAGAAAGAGAAGGAGAAGGGCACAGTAGGCTCTTCTACGGGAATTAGACTCCCAAAAATGTGTGCTGGCTTTGTTGTTGTCAAAATGTTATACAAGGTCCTTTAAGAGAGTCATATATACATTGGAGGTGTACCTACCTGTCCGGGCCACGTGAACCTGCGAACCGAGAATATTTCCCTCCTCGCTCTCGGACTGAGAATTGCGCCTGAGGCACAAACTGGGACCACGACCAAAATTATTGAAGGTCAATCCTCCTCCACAGAGGAGCTCGAGGTTCAGCATCCCAAGCAACTTTACACGTACGTCGCCCCAGCACCACTCCCCCAACACATCCGACACGTCCAATCCCTCTAACCCCATCTCCAGAATCAAGTTGCCCACCATGCCACCACGGTTACAGCCACCCTCGAAGGTGGTCACCTCCATCCTGCGCACCAAGCGCACCGCAACGTCCCTCCTCCCGCGACACTATGCAACCATCACCGAGCTCCCCTCCGTCTCGCAGCTGAAATCCAAGCAACCGACCACCCAGCCCCAATCCCTCAAGCCGCCGCAGTTCCGCAAATCCCAGCTGCTGCGCCAATACGCCTCGCTGCTGCACTCCACCCCCCTCACCCTCCTCTTCCAGCACAACAACCTCAAGTCCAGCGAATGGGTCGCCATCCGCCGCGAGCTCGCCGCCGCCCTCGCCAAAGTCGACGCCGAGCGCGCCACCCAGGGCCTGCCGGTGCACTCCGAGGGGGCCGCCGTGAAGCTGCAGATCGTGCAGACGGGCATCTTCGCCGCGGCCCTGCGCGTCGTCGAGTACTTCGACCCGGCCGCCGTGCCGGCGGGCGAGACGAGCCACGTCCTGAGCAAGGCGGCGCACGAGCAGGTCGTGGGCAAGCGCACGGCGCACGAGTTTGCGCCGCTGCTGTCCGGCCCGCTCGTCCTGCTGACCTTCCCCACCGTCAGCCCGCAGCATTTGAAGGCCGCGCTGACGGTTCTGGCCCCGCAGGCGCCGAATTTCCCCGCACCGACGAGGAGGGCGCATCCGGGATGGCATGATAATGCGGTGCAGACGGGTCTGCAGAAGTTGCTGCTGCTGGGCGCTAGAGTGGAGGGCAAGGTCTTCGATGTCGAGGGCACGAGATGGGTTGGTACGATCGAGGGCGGCTTGGACGGGTTGAGGGCGCAGTTGGTGCATTTGTTACAGAGCATTGGTGCTGGTGTTACGAATACGTTGGAGAGCGCGGGGAAGAGCTTGTATTTTACTGTTGAGGGGAGGAGAATGATGTTGGAGGAGGAGGAGAAGGGGCCGGAGGCCAAGGAGGAGGCAAAGGCTGAGTAAGGAGACGAACGGGTGAGCGGATGCTGTATTATATTGTTCTTTTAGGGTGTTTATGGCATACGAATGTAAAAAAATGCATCATCAGAAGTCATAGCAGAGCCAGAGATCAGGCAAGCATAAGCATAAACGTGTATCTCGTTATTCGTCCAATCTTAAACAGTGTCTATCATCCATCAACCCTACTGCCTGTTCTCCCTCATTTCTAACTTCGCGTTATGCCCAACAATACACCTCACCAAGTCCCAATCACCCTTGTCTCCAACATAATCGCAGACCACAATGCCAGTGCAGCCGTCTCCGACCTCCCTCTTACTCTCAGTCCCATCGTCCAGCTCCAACGTCCCGATATGCTCGGCCTCATTGTGTCTCCTGCAGAGGAAGTCTATAATCGCAGGATTCACCTTCGCCGCGACCCTGTCCGGCCAGCATCCCGGGTGGAAGAAATTGCTCGCCGACAAGAAGTTGATAAAGAACGGGTTCGGCGGCGCGATGCTCGCGATATTCATATCACCGGGCAGTGGGCAGACCAAGCTCGCCGCCTTCTCGAGATGGGCATGCGAGAAGCGGATCTTCTTGTCGATGTTCACAGTCTCCTCCACCTCATAGAAATCCTGGACGCGGATCGTCCCGCCGGAGCAGAGCCCGTCCTCGCAGTTATCCGGCCAGCTGGCGGCGTCCAGTCCAAAGCCCGCGCCGTTGTTGAAGTCGTGCAGCGAGTCGTCGATGTTGAAGCGGCGCACGAGCACGACCTTCCTGCGAACCTCGCCCAGACGCGGGATGCGGTTCTCGGTGAACCAGCGCTCGGCGTCGGGGGCAATGTAGTGGTCGTGCAGGATCTTGGAGAGCTGCTGGTCGGTGGACTTTCCGACGCCCTCGCGCTTGAGGGATATGAGGATGGTCTCGCTCGGATTCCGGTCGAGGAAGGACGTCACCTCGTTGAGCAGGTCGCGGAAGTATTTGTTTCCAGTGAGCGAGATGGGGAAGGCGGAGTGCACGAGGATCAGGCGGTCGGCGTTGGGATCGTCGGGGTTCTCGGGCTGCACGCGGATGTCGAGGAAGCGGACGCCGTTGTTGAGCTGCTCGGCAAGGGAGACCGCTTGGCAGCGCACGGAGGGGAGGGCTGTGTAGTGAGTCGGCGAGTTGTGGGTGCCGGGGATGGAGAGCGCTGAGAGGGGGGATTCGTGCTTCAGCTTGTCCATCCAGGAGTCGAGGCGGGCGGAGGAGAAGAGGGAGATGTAGGAGTGCTCGGGGAGGTAGACAGCGGTGTATTCGAACTTGGAGTTTGGCTGGAGGGGAGTGAGGACAATGGATTTGTTGGACGGAGAGGGAGCGTCCATGCGGTAGCGCTGCCCCTCGTTCTCGAAGGTTAGGCGCATAACCTCATTGCTGTCCCTTTGTTGAACGGCAATGTCTGTTCTTCGAAGCTCGTAAGGCTCAACTCTGATATTCACATCCTGTTGACTGAAGCTCTCCGCATTGGCGGCCAATTCCTGCAGCGTAGGTCCCTGAACAGCAGTGGTAACATTACTCATCAACGTCGTGAAGTTCTTGGTCAAGTTCCCAAACGGCGACGAGTCTCCAGCAGGCTCGCTCTGGATCTGGATCTTGATCGTCCCCGGAGCCTGGAAGCGCTCAATGAGCTTCAGCTCGATGGGCGTGGAGGTTAAGTTCCGGATTGTGAGAGCTGGAGCCATTTCGAGCGGCGGTTTGGGGTTGATGATGAACCATCGTGAAGTCCATGCGATGCCCATGTCTCTGTAGGTACATATGTATTCGTACAATGTATTCGTACAATGTATTCGTACCCCTCGCTCAGGCCCTCCTCAGCTCCTCAGCTCCTCAGCTCCTCAGCTCCTTTGTGCTGGATGGATGCTGCTGAATGCTGCTATGACCTATCGAGGTAGCATGTCTTACCTGTTCCTATTTCCAGTCCACCTTTCAGGGCATATCTCAAAATCCAATTGGCTGGTCAGTGAAGATAGATGCGTGGGAGTGCCTGGCTAATGGCTATTTCAATGTGCACAGGGACTCAGGGACTCAGGGAGTGAGTTCCGAGTGGTTGATGAAGGCGATGTGGGCAGCCGAGAGGGCGTTCACACACCAACCCCGCTATTAATAATGAATGTTGGTGGGGGGATTGTCCATCCTATCATCCTATGTCGTCCATCGTCGCTGCTGCAAGCCGGATGGCAATGGTGAGGTGGATTTTAATATATATAGGCAAAATATGATATTGTTATCAACATCATTCAAGCAATTTGGCGCAGCGGAAGCGCGCCGGGCTCATAACCCGGAGGTCGCATGATCGAAACATGCAATTGCTATAGAACTTCTGTTTTGCCTTTATCCTTTCAGATCTTTATGAGTTTATCCTTTCAGATCTTTTTGCTCTTCTAACCAAAGCTCTTTGCTCTGCTCATCTAACGTCGAACCTTTTCGTTTTGCGCTTTTTCTAACCTTCTCGCTTAATCTGAAACTCTCCTTTGTCTCTCTGTGTGGACGTACTCCTGTGATCTCTCAACGGGAGCAAGATGGTAGCCTGCGAGAGGAAGACAAAATTTCACAAAAGGCTGAAGATATGAGGTATCGATGACATTGACATTGGCATTGACATTGATGACGTGAACTTCCGTTCAGGAGCCAGATGGATTCTTGTCACTTTAGTTCTCACTCATTTACCAGCATAAACGCTCCTAGGGTTCTACTTTCTTAAATCAACCATTGCTGCCGTGTTTCTTATTCAACTTTACAACCCCTTACTCATCATCCCCAAAGAACACTTTCACTTCATCAGGCAACCAGTCATCCCCACAAACCTTGAAGCGTCCCTTCATGCTATCAATCGTCTTCATATCCTCCTCCGTCAGCTCTAGCCCATCAATCTCAAAGTTCGACTTGATGCGCGCCTCAGTGACGGATTTCGGAATCACGCTCCATCCCTTATTGATGCCCCAGACCAGCATAACCTGCTGCGGCGTACGACCCTTCCTCTCGGCCAGCATACCAAGAGTCGTGTCTTTGTGCAGCGGCGAGGCCGTGGAGCCGAGGCAGGAGTAGCCGGTTGTATGAATGCCCTTTGAGGTGTTGTAGGCGACGAGCTTGGGGGAAGGGTTGTTCGGGTGGAGTTCGATCTGGTTTACTGCCGGGATGATCTATTCTCATCAGCGCTGTGGTCTTTTCCTCCTTCCTTTCAAACATACCTTGCAGCTTGGATCATTGAGCAGCCTCTCGAGATGTGTGATCCCAAAGTTGCTAACCCCGATATTCCTCACCTTCCCCGTGCCCACCAGCTTCTGCATCTCTCTCCACGTATCCACGTAATCCCAATCCGAATAGGCCTTGCTCATATCGTTGGGATCGGTGCTGCAGGGCCAATGCATCAGGTAGAGATCCACATAGTCCGTGCCCAGGGACTTGAGCGAGGACTCTATGCCCTCCTGCACGCGCTTGTGCCATGGGTTATCCAGCTTGGTGGTGAGCCAGATTTCAGAGCGTGGGACACCGCTGTTCTTGATGCCGGCGCCGACTTCGGATTCGTTGCCGTAGGCGAGGGCGGTGTCGATGTGGCCTGGAGATTGTCAGATGTGGGACCTGGAGAACAAGAACTGAGGAGAGGGGAGAGGGGAGCCATGAAAGGCGCCGCAGATGGGTATGAAGGAGATCGGAGATCTTACGGTAGCCAAAACGCAGGGCGACCTCAACGGCCTTCTCGACTTCTTTGGGCGCGGATTGCCATGTTCCAAGGCCGATGGCGGGGATCTTGTCGCCGGTGTTCAAAGTGAACGTCTTCCTGTGAAATGATGTCAGATGCTGTCTGGAAGGGCGCCGTGAGGTTTAGGTTCAGGCTCGTTGAACATACGCCGTGTGCTTAAGAGCTGCCATTGTGTTTCTAAATGCCAGATTGAGAAGTGTGCAAAGGTAAATGGCGAAGATAGAACTCAAATCGATCGATTCACAAAGATATGACGAAATGAAGGTTAAAGTTCAACAGTGGGTTGAAGCTCAGAAATTCGGGGACTCCTTCCCTCTTGTACTAGTTCTCCGTCCACTCCGCCCTACTCATCTTACTTTTCTTACACAGTACACATCCCTCTCCTGCACTGTCCCATATTTTTCCGCCTGTGACGGGATTCGCAGGCCCGTTGCATGGTTCTGGCGCCCTTCGATGACGCTGCGTGCTCTTTCTTTGGAGCGCATGGAGGGGCAGGTGGGGTGTTCACTGTATCCATAGCGGGGTGCCAAGTAGCTTCCAGCGATTGCTCGGCGGCGTTATGGAAGGGTGCTACTATGTATATCGCCGTCGGAGTTGACCCTGAATTGGAGATCCGGGAGGACGGTTTAGGCGCACGAATTGGAGGGACGAACGGAGGATTTAGAGGATTTGGAGGTGCTTTGTTCACGGGAGCTGGGAGATGCCAACTTTAGGATCCGATTACCTCATCCGCATTGCAGCAGGTACACAGTTATATGACGGTTATGTTCATGTGAGACTATACTGAGAGCCTCGTCGCAGTTTAGAGCTTAAATTGATGTTTGCTGCTGCTTCAACGCTGAAATGTTGATGCTCAGTACTCAATCAATGTCAATCAATCAATTGCTCCAAGATGTGTGATGTAAGATGTGTGATGTGGGGTAACCCGATAACAAAATAACAAATAAGCCTTGTAGGTCCGAACTTATCGCAGCTCCGAACCATCATCAACCTCGTCCACCACCTTCCAGGGATCGCCCGCTGATTGACTACAAACCTCTTTCATCGACTCGACTCTCGACTTCTCTCAGCTCCTCACAATGTCCTCCGGCTTCGTATCCGGCGGCACAGCAGACGCTCCCATCGAGCGCTCCGACGAATGGCTCGCCGCCGAACTCGAGCTCGAAGCCACCCGCCGGCGCAAGGCCGACGAGGCCGCAGCAGCCAACTCCGGTCGATCACTGTTCGAGACGCTGGAAGCAAATAAAGGTTTCTTACCCCCTCTTCTGCCCCTACCCTCCCTCTCTCTTCTCCAGTCCCAGTTTCCCCCGAGATTGTGGCGAGCAACAAGGCTGATCACGTAGCCATCCCCTAAGCCGCAAAACAAGAAGCCTTCGAAGAGGCGAATAGACTGAAGAATCAATTCCGCGCGCTGGATGATGATGAGATTGATTTCCTGGACTCGGTACTTGAGAGTACAAGGAACGAGGAAGCGAGGATAAAGCAGGAGACGCGGGAGGGATTGGAGGTATTCCGGAAGAGGCAGCAGGAGCTGGATAAGGCTTCGAGGGGAACAGAAGCTGGAGAGACAGATCTGACAGCGGCCGAAGTCGAATGGGCAAGTGCAGGAAAGAAGAGGAAAAGGACAAAAGAGGGAGTTCTGAAGGGCATCAAGCTCAGGAAGGCGTCAACGGGCGACTCTACGGCTGAGAAGCAGACGACGAGTCCGGAAACGAAAGAGACTGAGCAGACAGCAAATGCTGTTTCACTATCCGAGGCGAATCACTCCGTGAAATATGCAGACGTCCGGAAACCTATACCCAAACCCAGAAGTACTGCTGGGAAGAGTCCAGCCTCACAGCCTGAGGTGGAGAAGCCGACTGAGGCGAAAGCCGGCTTAGGTCTGGTGAACTACGGATCCGACGATGATGAGTGGTAAAATGTCATGCTATAATGCGAGAAAAAATGTTCTTGGCGTATTGCTGCATATAGGGATGATTTCAAGGAGTTCATGGGCAGGAATCTTGGTTGGGAAAGAGAATGTACAATACAAAACGACATAACAAAAAATGAACGCCAAGGAAAAGGTTCTCTGTTGACCTTCTACTGCAGTTCTGGTTTGTTCATGGTATTGCAAGATCTGTCTAGATCTTTACGAGAGTCGGTCTCGGTGCTGTTTCGAACTGAGTACTAGTGTTCGAGATCGGGAAGACACTGTATATACCACATCTCCGTCCTCAAAAGAAGAATAAAAGTCGAAAAGAAACCTGCGTCCTCTCCATTTATGGGTGGAGCGCGACCAGCACCATGACTCCAAGGGTTTCAATGGTTGTATGCTGGAGATATCCGCTCTGTCGTACTGTTAGTGGCACATTTGCTTTCACTGTCTGTTTCTTTTCTGCCACCGTTTTTGTGACTGTCGCATTTATTCTTCTCTTCTGAAATATGCTTTCTCTCTTTTTGGACCTCCAGAACTCAACAATGTTGGTACAGTGGAAGAATTTAAATATTTCATGATATTATCTCTGTAAACTATATAGAATCCAGCTTTCTAGCCTGAAGGTAAACATTACTGATGGAATCGCCATCTTCTATAAACGCCGCGTACTATTATCCGAGCTATCCTTGCTCAAACCAGTACATTGTCCAAATCTTTCCAATTGCAAAGAATCCCAGTTTCACATACAACCGGCGAGATTGTCATATTGCTCCCTTGAAGTTCAAAAAAAGACTTTGGTTAAGCATTTCTTTTATCCCGCGTAAAATAGATGGCTGTCAGGCCTCCCCGTCTCCTTTGGAATTTCGCTCCCCATCAAAGTCAGCTCAAGTCAACCTTGGCCCGCCATTGGCGTGGTATTTCATCCCCGGATTGCCCGCTTGCAGTGCACATTTATTCTTCAAAACAACAGAATATTGATGCTGAAAGCTCTGCGAGTCGCAAGCCGTGAGACAGGTAATATGGCGAACAGCCACCAAAAGAGCATAGCTCCCCGAAAAGCTCGGCGGCGACTTCTAGAATGTATAGCAAGAAGATGCAGAAAGGGCTGCCACTGTTGTTATAAGTAGTCTTGCGTGCAAGAGAATGAGAAGGCTTTCGGCGAGTTCGTTTCCTCTGTTGCTTGAACCAATTCAATACAAATACAAATATTTGCCTCTTGGTTCTCCACATTTGCAGAAACATTCATATTTGATTATCCTGTGAAATATATGCAACGATTGAAAATGGATCAGAAAGATCCGCAACTGCTCAGTGAGAATGGATTTAAAGAAGCAAATGGGATCGATTGCGCTCAGCTTTGGCAACTGGCCGATTATAATGCTACATGGGATAGCTCATATGTTATGTCCTTTGGTGAGTTTACTTATACAAATGACTCTTTGATATTAACCTAGATAGACGGCGGAGGCGTTCGTGGACTGTCATCTCTACTTATTTTAAGAGAGCTCATGCTTAAAGTCAAGCGTCTGGAAGAAGAGCATGATGAGCCAGCACCGAGCAGCTACTATCCGATCCCTTATACACATACACTGGATCATTCTATTGATGCGAATGATGATCAAGAAGAAAGGGCTAGCACAAGGGACTCCTTCCTTGTCATTATATGGGTAAGAATCTCAATGTTTCCTGGGAGATATCATAGTAACCAGCAGATTATATGGTGGGCACAAGCACAAGTGTAAGAAACTCTTGTGATCGGCAAAGTAACAAAACTAACCATCATCAGGCTTATTCTATCATGCTAGACCATCTTCGCATGGATGGAAGAAAGCAAAGAAGCGTGCGCCTTCAAGATCAAGCAAAATGCGTCTGAGTACTGAAGACCAGATACTCCACATAACAGAGGCATATATTAGGCTCCCGGAGGTGCAAGCCAAGCTCGAGGCTGCCGCTCAAAAACCTGTCGAGAATCGCCGTCAGCGAGCAAGAACAGATAGGTGGGTATGTATATTGGGTTCAAGGTGGCGCTGTGTTCTGAGAGGGTGCAACCCGCGATTTCGGTCGAAAGCGGATGTGTTGAAGCATCTTCAGGAAAAACATCCAGTGGACTTAGAGAATGAGCCGAACCTGATTGAGCAATATAGATTGAACTTTACAGCATAATCGTAATATACTGATAGATATGATCCCTTAAACACCATTGGTTGCCTACTTGACTCTGCCGTCTAGAGACGGACGAACTATTAGAGGATTGTGTATAACCTAGAATATTTATTCTTTGCTTCAGCTATTTGCAGAAAGCCTTGTCATGGATGCATACAGGTCGGCTCATTCTGCATGATCTCCGTAGCCTGCCGTTCTTATTCTCGTGACCAGAACCAATGTTTTGGACGAAATTTCCACTTGCGTTCCCGTTCTTTAATCTTTTTCGATAACAGAGCAAGGATCCTTGCTCTCTTCATTGTAGTCCTTGGAGACAACATCAACAATCTCAGACGCAGTTATATATCTTGTGCCAGGATGAGATCGCGTAGATGAGCCATGGCAAAGTACGCTGGGATGAGCACCACAGTTTAAAAACACTCGTAAACTGGCGCCTGATCTTTAGATGAGCACGCGTGGTCCTATTACCCATCCCGAGAATTCTTTAAAAAATCTAACCATGCACTTCTGCCATCGAAATATTCATTCTGATTAGCAATTCTTTGTAGCAGAAGTTGTATCATCTTGACATCGTAGATTGGGCGCAGAGACAGGATATTTCTAACAGCATATTCGAAACACGGCGGGGATGTCTTCTTCGTCAGCAGTGTTGAGCCATCTCTTTTGAGATGGTACTTCACGGCGTTGCGGTTGAAACCCATTTAAAGCTCTCTACCATTCCAATGGTCTGACACAAGTTGAAAAATTCTCGAGCATTCTTGAAAGTATACCAGCTCAATCTTATCAAACATATGCGTCTGAGGGAAAAAGTGAATGCGGTACCGAAAGGTAGAAAACGCAGCGTTGAGATGCCGGCCAAATCAATCTCGATAGGATGCGGGTAATATGCCGAATTCGAGCTATAGTAGATACCCCACACAATGTTTTAACATGATTCATTTAGGTCGTAAGTCTAAGGAGCAGTGTATTTTCAGCAATTAGACGTTAAACACTACTATACATGCATAGGAGGTATCACTTCCTCTAGCTACGCGTTTACTATACTACTTAGACTTGTTTCCATACTAGTTGAAGTGTTCAACAACTAATAACTAAATATCCTAAAATTTCTTCTTCTCATTACATTAACTCCTTATTCATCTATGTGTCTAGACTGTTGAATAAAGAGGTGGGTGCCTGTCTGTAGGCACCCGGGGATTCTCAGTTTGGAGAATTCATGAGAATCTCCATGCGCATGCATGGAAGATTCTATGCATTCACACAGGCCTTTGAGCCT
>Ga0123337_10003365_pt1 | contig 17122 bp, 16 predicted proteins | sample frozenSSSSmetaG_FD_89792 | JGI IMG/M metagenome (GOLD analysis project Ga0123337, IMG submission 89792) | Glacier valley bacterial and archeal communities from Borup Fiord, Nunavut, Canada, to study Microbial Dark Matter (Phase II) -... | ecosystem: Environmental > Aquatic > Freshwater > Ice >... | reverse complement strand
TGATGCAGACCGCCAAGCGGCGGGCGATCGATCATTTCCGCCACAAGGCCATGGCGGCCACCAAGCTGGCCGAGGTCGGACGGGGTATCGAGAATGAACAGCCCGATGTCGTCGAGAGCCTGCATGAGGCCATTGACGATGAGGTTGGCGACGATCTGCTGCGGCTGATGTTTACCTCGTGCCATCCGATCCTGTCGCCTGAAGCGCGCATTGCGCTGACCCTGCGCCTGCTGGGTGGACTGACCACCGAGGAGATTGCGCGGGCCTTCCTGGTGGCCGAGCCCACGATTGGCCAACGCATCGTGCGGGCGAAAAAGACAATTGCCCAGGCCGGCATTCCGTTCGAGGTGCCGCGGGGGCCCGAACGGGCGGCCCGGCTGGGCTCGGTGCTCAGCGTGATCTATCTGATCTTCAACGAGGGCTATTCGGCCACGGCGGGGCAGGACTGGATACGGCCGCAGCTCTGCGAGGAGGCCATGCGGCTGGGGCGCGTGCTGGCCCGGCTGGCGCCGGAAGAATCGGAGGTGCATGCGCTGGTGGCGCTCATGGAAATCCAGGCGTCGCGGCTGGGCGCCCGAACCGACCGCTCCGGCGCGCCGGTCTTGCTGCCGGACCAGGACCGCGGGCGTTGGGACTGGCTGCTGATTGAACGGGGTCTGCAGGCACTGGAGCAGGCCCTGGCGCTGGGTGGGGCGGACGGGCCCTATGCGCTGCAGGCTGCGATCGCGGCCTGCCACGCGCGGGCCCGCAAGGCGTCCGATACCGACTGGTCAAGGATTGCCGCGCTCTACGGCAACCTGATGGCGCGGACGCCCTCGGCGGTGATCGAGCTCAACCGGGCGGTGGCGGTGTCGATGGCCGAGGGACCTGCTGCGGGTCTGGCATTGGTCGATGCGATCCGCGACGATCCGGCCCTGGCCGACTATCATCTGCTGTTTGGCGTGCGCGGGGACATGTTGAGCCGACTGGGGCGGCAGGCAGAGGCGGCTGCCGAGTTCACGCGGGCTGCGGCGCTGACGCGCAATGCACGCGAGCGGGACTATCTACTTGGACGGGCGGCAGCCGCCGAACAGGGTTAGGCGGCCTGGTCGAGGTCGAATTTGGATTCGAGGATGGTGCGGTCGAAGGGCTTCATCATGTAGTCGCTCGCGCCGGCCTTGAGCGCCAGCGCGATGGCGCCAATATCGTTCTCGACCGTGCAATAGACCACATAGGGTTTTTCGCCGCCGACATAACCCCTGAGCAGCTTGAGGAATTCCAGGCCGGACAGGATGGGCATGTTCCAGTCGAGCAGGATGGCGTCCGGCATTTCGGCGCGGCACTTGTCGAAGGCTTCCTGGCCGTCCTCGGCCTCATCGACAATGTAATCCATGTTCTCGAGGATGCGGCGCGCGACTTTGCGCACGACGGTCGAGTCATCGACGATCAGGCAGGACTTCATGTCGAAAGGGCTCCGCAGCGACTGACGCGCCATTCATTGTGACGCAGCAGTTCCTAGCATTTGGTTAGCAAAGTGCTGACCGCTATGCCGCCGTTTCAACAGCCCGGGGGATTGCGGTAAACAGGAACACTTCATTCTCGATGCCGATGCTGATATCCATGTCGGTCATGCGGGCGAGAATGCCGGTATAGAAGGGCTGAATACCGCGCGCATCGACGAAACCCTCATCGGGGGTACCGGCCAGCAGGCCGGCGGCGCCGGATGGGATCAGCGTCTTCTGGCGCTTTTCGGGATCGCTCCTGGAGGTGAACTCGAACCGCTCATTGCCTGCATCGCCATTGATGGCTGCGGTGACCTGGCCGCCGCGTGGCACGGACATGGCGGCAATCAGCAGCATGTTCATGAACAGCTTGGCCTTGTGCTTGGGCAAAAGGATCAGCGGCACATTCCATTCCAGATCGGCCTTCTCGATCTCAAACAGGATACGGGCGACCCGCTCGCATTCGCGGGTGTCGATATCGGTGCCCGAGGTCGAGGAGGCGCCATAGGCCAGGCGGGCGAATTCAAGTTTGGCGCGGCTCTGGCGCGCGGCATTGGCGATCAGGTCGCGGGCGCCGTCGGCCATTTCGGACTGGGCCGGGTCGCCCAGCACTTCAAGGCCATTGCCGATGGCGCCGATCGGGTTGATCAGGTCATGGCAGACGCGGCTGCAGAGCATCGCCGCGAGGTCGGTTGCCTTAAGGTCGATGATGTCGGCCATGCTGCTGTCTCCGTAGCGCGGGAATGTCGGCAAAGAATCACTTTTGCCGACATTAGAGGCTGGTGGTTAAAAGTGGACCCCCAATTGACAGCGGGGGCAGCCCGTCCACCAGGAAGTTCAGTTGATGGAGAGGTTCTTGGACAGCTCGGGCCATTTTTCCTCGGCGGTGCGTGCCGCGGCGTCCGGTGACAGCAGGAAGGCCTCGCGGTTGGCGGCGGAATAGAAGAGGTAGAGCCGCTGCTTGAAGACCACGAAAATCGCAGCATCGCTGTCGGAGACAAAGCCGCGCGAAACGCCGGTGACGTCGTGTCCGCCATATTGGGGGGCATAAATGTCAGGCGCGCTGGCGAAGATGTCGCGATTGGCCGCCGTGGCGAAGCGCCAGACCACGTTCTTCCAGATGAATTCGTATTCGGCCAGCCCCATCAGGGGCGCCGGTTCGGTGAAGTAGCTGACCGGATCCATGCCCGCAATGGCCAGGCCAGTGAGCGGATCGGTGACGATCAGCGTGACCACGGATTGCGCCCGGGCCGGCTGCAGAGTGGTCGCAACCATGCCCAAAAGCGGCAAAACAAAGGCGAGAATGGTTAAGATTTGTTTAGAGGTTTGCTTCATCTTCAAATCAAGGATCGGCATGCGGGCGGATTTCAGACTGCCTCACAAAAGTTAAGGTCCAGGTCCTTATATGCCTGCAATTGCCGTATTTGCCTTTCGCCAGGGAGTTACCCGATGATCAGACGCCTCGTCATTCTGTTTGCCATGCTGTGCGCGGTGGCTGCACCGGTTCCGGTCGCCTTCGCGCAGGGATCGCTCAGCGACACCTATTCGGGCGATGACCTCGTCAACAATGGCAAGCAGTTCTTTGGCTCCGCCTCGCAAGGTCTGGCGTCGGTCGTGGAACGGGCTGTCAGCCAGTTCGGCCTGCCCAATGGCTATATTCTGGGTGAAGACGCCGGCGGGGCGCTCTTTGCCGGCGCACGCTATGGCGAGGGCGTCCTGCACACCCGCAATGCCGGTGAGTTCAACATCTTCTGGCAGGGGCCGTCGATTGGCTTCGACGTCGGTGGTGATGGCTCCAAGGTGATGATGCTGGTCTACAATCTCAGCCAGGTGCCCGATGCACTGGGGCGATTTGCCGGCGTCGATGGCTCGGCCTATGTGCTGGGCGGCTTCGGCATGACCGTGCTCAAGCGCGGCAATGTGGTGATGGTCCCGATCCGCTCGGGCGTCGGGGCCCGACTGGGCGTGAACGTGGGTTATCTCAAGTTCACCAATGAGCCCACCTGGAACCCGTTCTGACCCATTAACTGCCACCGAACAATTTTACCGTGCCGGGGCCAAAAAACCCCGGCACTGTCGTGACGGGGACGCCCATCCGCGTTAGGGTTAAGCGCTGGTGAAGGTGGCGGCACTGCCCCATTGCTGTCAGAACGGGGAGGTTCAGGCGGGTCCAGGCCCCTGGTTTCGGAGTTCAGCCGATGCTCATCGAGAACGTCATGTATTTCGCGCTCGGCCTGCTGGTCGCGAGCCTGATCGCCCTGATCATGCTGCCGGCGGTGTGGAAGCGTGCGGTACGGCTGACCAAGCGCCGCATCGAGGCTGCCACGCCCATCACCCTGGCCGAGTTCCGCGCCGACAAGGATCAGCTGCGGGCCGAGTTTGCCCTGTCCACACGACGGCTCGAAATCAATGTCGAGACTTTGCGCAAGCGCCTGGCCGAGCAGCTGGGCGACGTCAACCAGAAGCGCAACGAGCTGGTGCTGCTCAAGACCGAACGCGACAAGAACCTTGAAATCATCGCCGAGCTGGAGAGCCGGGGCACCGCCTTGCGCAGCCGCGTCACCGAGCTGGAGCGCGAAGCGACCGACCTGACGCAGCGGCTGCGTATGCGCGAGCGCGACCTGGCGCAGCGCAGCGACGAACGGGACACGCTGCACCAGACGGTCGGAAGCCCGCTGCCCAAGGCCGGCATGGTCTATGGCACTGAACTGACCGGCGACTACGAGCAGGATATCGAGCGACTGGGCACCGCCTTGCTCATCGAGCAGAATCGCGCGGGCTTTCTGGAAGACCAGGCCAAGAGCCTGGTCAACCGGCTGGAAACGTCGGACCGCCGCAGCATCGAAACCAATGCGGCCATCGCCAAGATGCGTGCGGCCCTGGCGGAACGCGATGACAGCCAGGCCAGCGAGACGGACGGGCTGGTGGCGGCTGAAGCGCGCATGGCCAGTGCGGAAAACCGGCTCAACGCCATCCTGGCCGAGAGTCAGCAGATCGTCGAACGCACCTCCGGACGGGTCGAGCACCTGCTGGCTGACAAGCTGGCGCTTGAGGCCGAGGTTGAAACCCTGCGCAAGAAGGTGCTCGGCGTGGAATCGAGCATCATGGCCGATTGGGACAGTGAACGCCTCGAAGAGGCTTATCTGCGCGAAAAACTCAACGATATTGCGGCCAGCGTCAGTCGGCTGGTCTATGCCGTCGATAACGACACGGCAGTGGCGCCCAATCCCGAAGAGAGCCTGTTTGACCGGGTGCAGCGGTTTGCCGATGACGGGGAAAGCCGCGATGCCCTGCCGGCGGATCCCGCACCCATCAGCCGCCGCGGCTCGGTTTCCGACCGCATGGCGGCGCTGCGAGAAATCCAGGATCGCTAGGCCGGACAGCGTCTGACGGCCTGCATGCCGCGCGGCTTGCGCCTAGAGCCTGTCACCGGTTCGCTGAAACGGCTCAATGGCTCTAGGTCTTTGGTTTGTCGCGTTTTCGAACCGCAAAAGTGGAGCCACTGTTGCTGAAAACGCTCTAGCGAATGCCGACGCTGCGGGTCATCTCGCCGGTTTCCTGATTGAACAGAGCCAGCGTGGTGACGCCATTGAGCGTATAGGTGACGTTGATGGCGCCTTCATTGACCAAAGCCGAGACCACAACGGCGCCTGCTGGCAGGGAAATGGCCTCGGCGATGGCTGGCGGCGGGGAGTCGCGCATCACGCGATAGACAAGGGCGACGCCAATCGCCATAAAGCCCAGCAACAGGATGCCGATCGAGATACCGAACGAGCGGCGTGCCTTCCCCAGCATGGCGAGAGCCTCGGGCGTGAACGGTTCATCCGCCTTTTGCTCGCTGGGCCCAGTTTCGTTAGGATTAGCCATGGCTGAAGATACCGCACTAGAGTTCGAGGGCGACGAGGTTGAAGTCGTGGTCGATGCCGAGATGGCCGGCGGCCGGCTCGATGCCGCATTGGCCAAGGCGCATAGCGTGCTCAGCCGCAGCCGGATCAAGGAGCTGATCCTGACCGGCGCCGTCAGCATCGACGGCAAACCCGTCAGTGAGCCCAAATACCGGCTTAGCGCCGGTGAGACAATCATTCTTCTGGCCCCGCCCCCAGAAGATCCCGAGCCGCAGGCGGAGAATATCCCTCTCGATATCCTCTACGAGGACGATCAGCTGATCGTGATCAACAAGCCGGTGGGCATGGTGGTGCATCCGGCCCCGGGATCACCCAATGGCACGCTGGTCAATGCGCTGATCTATCATTGCGGGGAAAGCCTGCAGGGTATTGGCGGAGTCAAGCGGCCTGGCATCGTGCACCGGCTCGACCGGGACACTTCGGGCGTGATGGTCGCGGCCAAGACCGAGCGCGCCCATCGCCACCTGTCGGCGCAGTTTGCCGATCATGGCCGTACCGGCCCGCTGCACCGGGCCTATATTGCCTTTGTGTGGGGATCGACCGAGACCGCCAAGGGCAGTATCGACGCCCCGCTTGGCCGTGACCAGAACAACCGGCTGAAGCAGACCGTTCGCAAAGATGGTCGCGAAGCCATCACCCATTACATGGTGGAAGCACGCTTCGGCGACGAGGGCTGGGACATCACCCGCATCCAGTGCCAGCTCGAGACGGGCCGCACGCATCAGATCCGCGTGCATATGGCCCATATCGGCCACCCGCTGGTGGCCGACAGCGTCTATGCCTCGGGCTATGCCACCAAGATCAACCGCTTGCCGCCGGAAGTGGCCGCGCCGATCCAGGCGCTGGGCCGGCAGGCGCTGCATGCGGCCGAGCTGGGCTTCGAGCACCCGGTGACCAAGGAAGAGATGTCGTTTGAGGCGCCGCTGCCACCCGACCTCGAAGCGCTGGAAGAGGCGCTGGGTGATTACAACAAGGCGTTTGCACGCTAGGCTCGCCGCATGGTGATGGCGCAATAGCGCCAACCATGCGTTGGATTGAGATAACAGGACGTTTTCCGTCGGCGGCGTCACTTCGCAATGTTGATGCAACGTTGTGCATCTTACAATCGCCAAACTGGTTTCCTATATATCCATCGTCGTCTTACGATGGTCTGGCCGGACGTCGATGGATTGATGCTATTCCGCCCGCGGCATGCGGGGGAAAACGAAAGGGGTGCAATGATGGCCCAAACGAATTTGCCAGTGCTTTCAGCCGAAGGCGGGCTCAGCCGCTATCTGCAGGAAATCCGGAAGTTCCCCATGCTGGAGCCGGATGAAGAGTTCATGCTGGCCAAGCGCTACAAGGAACATGAAGATCCCGGTGCTGCCCAGAAGCTGATCACCAGCCATCTGCGGCTGGTGGCCAAGATCGCCATGGGTTATCGCGGCTATGGCCTGCCGATTTCCGAAGTGATTTCGGAAGGCAATGTAGGCCTGATGCACGCCGTCAAGCGCTTCGAGCCCGACAAGGGCTTCCGGCTGGCCACCTATGCCATGTGGTGGATCCGGGCAGCGATCCAGGAATATGTGCTGCGCTCGTGGAGCCTGGTCAAGATCGGCACCACGGCCGCCCAGAAGCGGCTATTCTTCAACCTGCGCAAGGTGAAGGGCCAGATCGCGGCGCTGGATGATGGTGCACTGCATCCTGACCAGATCACCCAGATCGCCACCACGCTCAAGGTCACCGAGGCCGATGTGGTGTCGATGAATGCGCGTCTGTCCGGCGATGCGTCGCTGAACTCGCCGATGCGGGCCGATGAGGGCTCGTCCGAGTGGCAGGACTGGTTGGTCGACGATACGCCCAGCCAGGAAACCATGCTGGGCGAAAGCGAAGAATATTCCGAGCGCATGGGCTTGCTGACCACGGCAATGGATGTGCTCAACGAGCGCGAGAAGGCGATCTTCCATGCCCGCCGGCTGCAGGAAAATCCTTCGACGCTGGAAGAGCTGGCCCAGCAATATGACGTGAGCCGCGAGCGCATTCGCCAGATCGAGGTGCGTGCCTTTGAAAAGGTGCAGGATGCCGTGCGGGAAGCCGCTGGCGCGCACTGAACGAACGACTGAATTGAAAAAGGCGGGCCACTGGCCCGCCTTTTTTTGTTGCCGCTATGGAGTAAAGATCATGCGCTGGGTCGCGCGATCCTGCGCGTAGGTCGCCGCGTCATAGGTGGGTTGGGTCTCGAGCTGTTCGCGCGTGGCGTTGATGAACAGGTAGCGGTTGTCGCGGGTGTCGGTGGAGAAGGTCAGGTTCTCATAACCAACGGCCACCGGCTTGGCGCCCAGGCCCAGAAAACCGCCGACATCGATGATGATGGCGTCAATGGTGCCATCGTCATTGGCCAGTACCTCGCCGATGGTCCCAATCTGCTGGTCGTCTATGCCATAGACGCCAATGCCCAGCATTTCTTCGCTGGTAAGGCCGGCGGTATCGAAATCGGCCAGGTTGGCGCGATCCACAGCAATGCCGGTGTCTTCACGCGCGGGTTGATCGGTCGTCAGCGCCGGGTCAATGGTTGTGGCATTGGGATTGCCATCGACAAGCTGTGCCTCCTCTTCGGCCGGTGTCAGCGCCGGCTCTCCCGTTGTCTCTACGCTGTCGGCCCAGATGAAGGCGGGCGCGGCCCTGAGCGCCTCGGCGGTCGTTGCCAGCACCCAGCGATAGGTACCGTCGCTGGCTTCAAGCCATTGCAGCTGGGCAAAATCGACTGCGACATCTTTGGCGCCGAGACCAAGAAAGCCGCCAGCACCGATAACCACCGCCGAAATCCCGATGCTCGGGGTAACGACCAGATCGACAATCGTGCCGACTTCTTCGGCGTCATCGGCTGCCGAGGTGAAGACGGATTTGTTGAGCAGTTTAGTGACCAGAGTGTCGGCGCCGGTGACGACATAGCCGCGCGACAAGACGGTAGGTGCGACGATCCCGGTGCGCGCCAGTTCGCTGCTGGGGGCGAGCTGGGCAGCCTCCTGGGCGAAACCGGCGGGCGCCAGCATGAGGGTGAGCGTAGAAAAGGCAATCAGGCGCATGGGCAAATCCTCCAGTGGAACGCGCGAAAAGGGCCGGCTAGATGCCGGCCCTCCGTAGAATGATCCGCGAGGAATCGTGATTCCGGCGATCCGGCGGACCGAATTACATATCGGTGGCGCGCTGGGTCGGATCGGTAGCGTAGGTGCTTTCGTCATATTCAGGCTGAGCTTCGAGCTGCTCACGCGTGAAGTCGCTGTAGATTACCAGGTCGCCATTTTCATTGGACGCGAATTCGAGGTTGTCCAAGGCAACAGCAACGGTCTTCTGGCCGAGGCCGAGAAAACCACCAAAGTCGACCATCATTGCATCGATCTCGCCATCGGCGGTGAGCAGGATGTCACCCACTTCGGCAATGTCATCTCCATCTGGGCCGATCACGGTCGCGCCGGTCAGGTTGTCAGCCGTCAGGGCTTCAAACTCGATAGTCTCATAACCTTCCCGGGGCATGGTCATTGGCATGGCGTCGTCATTGGTGGCTGCCGGAGCCATTGCTGGGTCGGCCGGGGCCATTGCCGGGTCGGCTGGGGCCATAGCTGGGTCAGCCGGAGCCATTGCTGGGTCAGCAGGGGCCATAGCTGGATCAGCAGGGGCCATGCCGTCAGTGGTGGTCATGCCATCGGTGCCCATGGCATCGGCAGGCTCATCTTCTTCCCAGACGAAATCCGGAGCGCCATTGAGCGCGTCGGCCGTGGTGGGCAGAACCCAACGTTCGGTGTTGTCGGCAGCAAGGGAGAATTCAAGCTCGGAGAAATCCACTGCAACAGACTTTTCGCCAATGCCCAGGAAGCCGCCAACGCCGATGATCACGGCGGTTATTTCGCCATTCTCGCTGAACACCAGGTCGGTGACATTGCCGATTTCTTCGGCATCATCGCCATTGCTCGAATAAACGGGCTGGTCGATCAGGCGGGTGGCCAGATTGTCGGTGTCCACCGCAGTATAGCCGGCCGACAGTTCAAAGCCTGGCGACATGGTATTGTTGGCCGACATTGCGTCATCACTATTGGTGTCAGTGGTGACGCTGTTGTCAGGAGCCGTATCGACGCCTTCGGTGGCAGGCGCCTCGGTGGTGGTTGCCGGGGCCATTGGATCGGTGGCCGGTGCGGCATCCTGCGCCATGGCGCCGGTGGACATCAAGGCTGCAAGGGCAGTAGTGGCCATGAGGGTGCGGATCATAGTAAGCTCCGTATGTTCATTCTTGAAGTGAACGGGCCGTGCGGTGCAAAACTTGGCTGTGGCGCACCGTGCGGCCCATGATGCTGAAACAACGCATCGACGTGCGCAGACGTTCCGAACGAATTTTTCCCGCAGGGTTAGATGCTTGGCCTGCGTGTCCCCAATCGGGGCCGGTTTTCCGGCGGTCGGGTGGGCCAGCGGCGCGTTATCTTGCAGCCTAATCGGTGAGGCGTGCGCTCTCATGATCATAGCTGCGCATGGCCCGGTGCGGCATGCCGCCATCGATGAATTCAGGGCCGAAGGCAGCAAAGCCAAGTCGCTCGTAAAAGCCGAGCTTGTCGGATTGGGCGGTGAGGTAGAAGCGATCGCGCCCGGCCTGGCGCGCATGCGCCATGGCCGCGTGGATCATCGCCTTGGCGATGCCTTGGCCGCGAAAGGCGTGCCGCACGGCGACGCGGCCAATCTTGATATGTTCGGGCTTGTCGAGCAGGCGCAGGGTGCCGACCACTTCGCCAGCAGCGATGGCCACGAAATGGGTGGCCGTGAGGTCGTCAGCGTCGTTTTCCTCGGCTTCAGGCACCTTCTGCTCCCACACAAATACCTCGCGGCGCAGTGCGAAGGCGGCATTGCACAGGGTGGAGAAGGGCGGCACGATGAGGATGGTAGTGGTCATGGCACAAGGATAGCCGAGTGTCGGCCCCGTTGCCTAGCGGGCACCCAAGGTCCACTGGCGATGCACCAGCTGATGCACGAAGCTGAGCTTTTCTATTACCTGCGGCGTCAGGACGAAGGGATAGGCGTCGGGATGACCCATGGCACGATTGAGATTGTTCAGCATGCTGGCCACCGGCACCCAGTTATCGACGATGGTCTGGGCGTCGGGCGCGTTGTAGGGCACGAAGCCGGTCTGGATGGAGAGGTCCGCCTCCTGGCCGTCGACCCGGGCATGGACGCCGAAGGCTGACGCCATCTCGACCGTGTCCACGATATGGAGATAATGGGCGAAGGTTTCCGCGAAATCCTCCCAGGGATGGGCAGTGGCGTAGCTGCTGATATAGCTCTGCGACCAGCCGGCGGGGGCGCCATCGGCATAGTGGGCCTGCAGGGCCTGGGCATAATCCACAGATTCATTGCCGAACAGGCGGCGGAATTCGGGCAGGGGGGCGCGCCCGTCGATCAGCAGGTCCCAGTAATGGTGGCCGATCTCGTGGCGGAAATGGCCGAGCAGGGTGCGGTAGGGCTCGCCCATGCTGGTGCGGCGCGCCTCGCGCTCGGCGTCGTCCGCCTCGACCAGGGCAATGGTGATGATGCCGTTTTCGTGGCCGGTAAGTACCCGTTCATTGGCGATGGGCGTATCGGCGAGAAAGCGGAAGGAGAGGCCGTGTTCGGGGTTGCTGCTGCGGGTCTGCAGGGGCAGGTCGAGCCGCAGCAGTGAATAGAACAGGCGCTTTTTGGCGCGCTCGATGACCTGCCAGCGGGCGAGGTTGAGCGGGTCGCTGATGTCGGGAATGGTGTCGTTGTGCCGGCAGGCGGCGCAGAAGGTGTCGCCGCCGGGAACGGCGCGGATCAGCCAGTTGCAGGCGCCATGGCGGGCATTCTGGCAGAATATGTAGGGCTCGTCGGGAAAGGTCGAGGAGGCCCAGGTGCCGGCTTGCTGAACCAGTGACACCAGGGCGTTCTTGTCGGAACGATAGCCCAGCGTATGGCCGCAGCGCTCGCAGCTGGCGTTTTCGAAATAGACGGTGTTACCGCAGTGGTCACAGGCAAATAGCTTCATCGGATCCTCGAGACATCACCGCAACAATGCACGAAGCATGCGCCTGTTCCGTGTCCGTCAAGGTCCGAGGTGTTCGCTATAGGCCCGATAGCGCAACCGGGGTGGCTGGACGCCAGCATTATTGAGGAGCGTCCCCCAGTGGCGGCTCGGATTGCTCGACTTTTTCCAGCAGTTGCGTCGTGCCGTCGGCAAACTCGACGAATTCGACCCGTCGTGTGGTCACGCGATAGGTCGCACCATCGAGATGGTAGACGAAGTCCACCTTGCCTGTTCTGGCAATGATTTTTACTTCAGTGGGACCGACCGGCAATATGACCGTATCCGAACCGCCACCCCCGTCGACGGTGTCGTTGCCGAGGCCGACGACCACCCTGTTATCGGCCGCGCCGAGACTATACTCGTCGTCGAAATTGCTGCCGATGAAGTGCTCGATAGTTGAAATCGAATCGACCTCGTCACCGGTCGTGACCGTCGGGCCGGACTTGTCCATAAAGATGGCAGCCGGACTTGAACTGTAATCGGCCCAGTCTTCTCCCGGTCCCCCCACCAATGTGTCGTTGCCGGGGCCGCCCACGAACCGATCATCGCCAAGTGTACCCAGCAAAGTATCATCACCCGGGCCGCCAATCAGGATATCTGCGGACTTTGAACCGGCAAGCTGATCATTGCCTTCGCCGCCATCGAGTGTGGAAAAGCCGGTGGACTGGAGCACATCATCGCCGCCGAGCCCGTAAAGCTGCCCAAAGCCGGCAATCTTGTTGTCCTGCTCGTTGCCCGTGAAGGTCAAGGGAGCCAGCATATTGGACATCTGCAGGTCTTCGATATTGGGTGGCAGTTGATAAGAAACTGCGGCGTAGACCGTGTCAGAGCCATTGTCCGCCTGCTCGGTGATGGTGGCGTCGGCGCTCATGATGAAATAGCTATCGTTGCCCGGGCCGCCCACCGCTCCGCGTGCGGCTGGCGACAGCACCATGAGGTTGGCGCCCTCTATCGGTTGCCCCACGCCTTCGGTTACCCATTGCCAGCCGTCTTGCTTGAGCGCGGTTTCAAGCTCGATGCGCAGGCTGGTCTTGGCGAGCAGAAAATTGGGGTCGCCCGCCAGATTGGTCCAGCTATGTGGATCTGCAATTATGTCATAGAGCTCCTCGGAACCCTCGGGGTATCGGATATAGCGCATCTCTGCGGTCCGGATGGACGCCGCGCCAAACATGGTCGTTATGGCCACCCCGCCGTCCACATGGGACGTGTCGTCAATGAAGGGCAGCAGCGATCGTCCCGACATTGCGTGCGTTGCCGTAACGCCCGCCAGTTCAAGCATGGTGGGAGCAATGTCGACCAGCTCCACGGGCTGGCTCACGACCTGACCAGCATTGGGGTTTCCCGGCACCTTGATGATCAGGGGCGCGCGCCCCGCCTCTTCCCAGAGGGTAAACTTGTGCCAGGTGTCCTTGTCGCCAAGGTGGTAACCATGGTCGCTCCACAACATGACGGCCGTGTCGTCGCTGTGGCCAGTTTCCTCGATGGCATCAAGCATCCGGCCCACCATGGTATCGGCAAAGCTGATGCTGGCAAAATAACTCTGTACCGCCGCAGGCCATTGTCCGGCGGCCTCGAGCGTGTGTTGGGCAGTTTGATTGATGATGCTGTTCACATAAGCGGGAATATCTTCCCGGTCATTGTCCAGCACCAATGGCAAAGCCATTTGATCGAGAGGATAGAGATCAAAATATTCCTGCGGCACGATCCAGTCGGCGTGGGGCTTGAAGATGCCCAGATACAAGTTGAATGGCTGATCGGGCGGGGCCGAGCGGAGGAAGTCTATGGCGGCACTGGTGTTGATATAATCTCCGTGCTGCTCGACACTTGCTTGAAGGGCCCCAAAGGACGGGAAGGCGATAAGCGAGGTTTCGTCTACGTCATCACCGTTCGATGTCCAGAACTCCTTGGACAGGGCATAGACGTCACAGATGATGCTGACATCCTCCTGATCCATCATGGCCAGCGGCAGGTGAAACACCTTGCCATAGATGGCGGTGTTGTAGCCGGCCGCCTTTATCATGGCGGGCACGGTGTCCTGCGGGTTCACATGTTCGAACCAGGGCTGGGTATTGTAGTGGACGCCAGTCAGCGCGGGGTCCTTGCCCGTCAGGATGGAGGTCCGCGACGGATTGCATAGGGCAACCTGGGCAAAGGCATTCTGAAAGGTCACGCTTTCAGCCATCAGGCGATCGATGTTGGGCGTGTGCAAGACCCCGGGATAAAGGGACTTAAAGGTCGCGAACGCATTCATATCGTCCACGGCGATCGTGATTATGTTCATGCTGATACCCGGAACTGAAGACCGCATCCGTCTTGGTGGTGCCCACGCCAATCTGACAACAAGCGATAGACCGCCTTGTTCAACCTATTTGCCACAGATCGGCAACTCAACAAGCGGCAGGATGATCTGCTTGACGTGGCGCGTGCAAGGCCATCTATCGAAAGGTCGGCCGGGCTTGGCAAGTCGGGCTGTTGCATGTCCCGTTTGCAAATACCGGGATATTGATGCCGTGGGATGACAGACGCCAGCAAAAGGCAGCCTTTGACGGGTAACGCGCGAGATTCGTGTGATGGCCGGGTCGGCATGCAGGCGCGGTGCGGGTTAGGGATGGTGGTGGCCATGGGAAGTGACAGCAAGGATGTAGATTTCTATATCGCCGCGCTCCCCGAGGGAGTGCGGGAGATTTTTGCGGCCCTGCGACAGACCATTGCGAATCTGCTGCCGGAGGCCGCCGAGACGATCAAGTATGACATGCCGATCTGGCAGCTTTCGGGTCGCCCGGTGATCTATGCAGCCGCGTGGAAGAGCCATATCGGGCTCTACCCGGTCTATCGTGGCGACGCGGCTTTCGAGGCGGCGATCGGGCCTTATCGGGTCAAGAAGGACACGGTGCGCTTGGTCTATAGCAAGCCGATCCCGCATGATATCATCGCGCAAATCGTGGTGGCGCGCCGCGCCCAACTGGAAGCTGAATCGTGAGCATTGAATTTCTGATCACCACGCTGATTGTCGTGGTCTCGCCGGGGACCGGGGCGCTCTACACCATTGCGGCGGGCTTGAGCCGGGGCAGCAAGGCCAGTGTCTGGGCGGCATTTGGCTGCACGCTGGGGATCATCCCCCATATGCTGGCGGCCATTACCGGGCTGGCGGCCATCCTGCATACCAGTGCGCTGGCCTTCGAGATCATCAAATATCTCGGCGTTGCCTATCTGCTCTATATGGCCTGGGCGACGCTGCGCGATACCAGTTCGCTCAGCGTGGAGGCCGACAGCGCCGACAAGTCGGTGCGCAAGGTGCTGGTCGAAGCGGTGCTGATCAATATTCTCAATCCCAAGCTGTCGATCTTCTTTTTCGCCTTCCTGCCGCAGTTCGTACCGGCGAGCGCGCCCCATGCACTGCGCCAGATGCTCGAGCTCAGCGGCGTGTTCATGGTGATCAGCTTTGTGGTCTTCGCCGTCTATGGGCTGTTTGCCGCAGCGATCCGTGGCCAGCTGGTGACACGCCCGGCGATCATGGTGTGGATGTGGCGGAGCTTTGCCGGGATCTTCGTGCTGCTCAGTGCCCGGCTGGCGCTGATGGAGCGCTAGCCCATAGTGCTGGTGATGGCCTCGGCCACGTCGAGATAGGCGCGGCCTTCCTCGATCTGGCCGATCTGCAGCAGGTGCAGGCCGGTGGAGACGCGCTCGATATAGCCCCATTGCCAGATGGCTTCGCTCGGCACCTGGGTGCGCCGCGTCAGGTGGCGGACATGGCTGCGCGCGATGTCGTGGGCGTGGGGGCCGGCAATGCCCTCGTGCCAGGCGCGCAGCAGCACGCCCAGATCATAGGCCGGCTCAATGGCAAGACCATCGGGATCGATGAAGCGGAACTGCGGCGGCTCGCTGTCGAGCAGCGCCAGGGTGTTGGCCGGGTGCGGATCGCCATGCGCCAGCACGGCATTTTCCGGGCGGTAGGCCGCAGCGCGATCCTGGCAATACATCAGCGCCAGGTCGATGACAGCCTGGGCGCAGGGCTGGCCGGCGCCGTAGCTGAGCGACAGAATGGCTTGTGCCAGGCTATTGGCCTTGTCGGCGCCGGTGGGGCAGGGCAGATCGGCGGGAACGGGCATCCAGGCCTGCAGCAGGGTGGCGCACATGATGTCGACCTGCCGCTCATAGGGCAATTCGAGCGTATCGAGACGCTCACCCAGGCGCTCAAGCAGCATGGCATGGTGGTCGGGATCATGGCGGAGCAGTTTGACATAACCCCGTCCGTCGGCACGGCGCAGCACCTCGGCCTCGTGACGGCCGGCGAGGGTGCCGGGGGTGCCCAGCTTGAGGATGACGATCTCGCCGGTCTCGGTGGTGGCTTCGGCAACGAAGGCGGCAGTGCCGCCGGGCAGCGCCGGACCGATGGTCAGGCCCCAGTCCTGTTCGAGACTGCTGAGGGTGTCGTCTAGGTTCGCCAGCCAGGCCAGGCCCGCCTCACCCTCCGAGATAGCGCGGCGGCTGACCACATCTGGAACGGGAAAGCGGGCCGGTTCGCTCATGTTCAGACGCTGCCGACGGTCTTGAGGCGGATACGGGGATGGACCTCGTTCTGGCTCATGACCACGGTCTGGGGGCGGAAGCGCTCGATAATGGCGCGGACATGGGCGCGAATGCCGGGCGAGGTGATGAGGACCGGGATTTCGCCGGCCTGGGCGGCGCGTTCATAGGCGGTCTGGACCGCACCGATGAACTGCTGCAGGCGCGAGGGGGCCATGGCCAGGTGGCGGTTGTCGCCCTCGCCCACCATGGCTTCGGCAAAGTCGCGTTCCCATTGCGGGCCGAGCGTCAGTAGCGGCAGGTTGCCGTCCGGGCCCAGATTGGCGGCGCAGAGCTGGCGGGCCAGGCGGCTGCGCACATGCTCGGCAATGGTCTGTACCGAGCGGCCATTGCCGGCGATCTCGGCAATGCCCTCGAGAATGGTCGAAAGATCGCGGATCGAGATGCGCTCGTTGAGCAGGGTCTGCAGCACACGCTGCACGCCCGAGACGGTGATGAGGCCGGGCACGATGTCCTCGACCAGCTTCTGCTGCTCCTTGGGCAGGCCCGAGAGCAGGGACTGCACATTGGCGTAGCTCAGCAGGTCGGCCACATTGGCCTTGAGCACCTCGGTGAGGTGGGTGGAGATCACTGTCGATGGATCGATGATGGAGAGGCCGCGCAGCTCGGCCTCGTCGCGCAAAGCCGGCTCGATCCAGGTGGCGGGCAGGCCGAAGGTCGGTTCAGTGGTGTGGTGGCCCGGCAGGTCGATCTGGTTGCCATAGGGGTCCATGACCATGAGCTGGTTGGCATAGATCTCGCCGGCGCCGGCTTCGACTTCCTTGATGCGGACCTTGTAGGCATTGGGCTCGAGCTGCATGTTGTCGAGGATGCGGACGGGCGGCATGACAAAGCCCAGCTCGGTCGCCAGCTGGCGGCGCAGAGCCTTGATCTGCTCGGTAAGGCGATCGGAGCCGTTTTCGTCTTCCTTGACCAGGCTGAGCAGGCCATAGCCGAGCTCGAGCTTGAGCTCGTCGATCTTGAGGCTATCGGTGATGGGCTGTTCCTGGCTTGGCCCGGCCGGGCCGCCGGGCTGGGCCGCGGCCTTGCCGACCGCGGCCAGGCTGGCATCGGCAATACGCTCGTCCTTGGAGCGGGCGGAGCGCCTTGAT
>Ga0123337_10003363_pt1 | contig 17132 bp, 12 predicted proteins | sample frozenSSSSmetaG_FD_89792 | JGI IMG/M metagenome (GOLD analysis project Ga0123337, IMG submission 89792) | Glacier valley bacterial and archeal communities from Borup Fiord, Nunavut, Canada, to study Microbial Dark Matter (Phase II) -... | ecosystem: Environmental > Aquatic > Freshwater > Ice >... | reverse complement strand
CGCGACCGCTCCCTTAGCACCCCCGTCTAAACCGACCTCGATCGACCGGCGAGGCGTGAGCTTCGCTTACATTGCGGTCTACCCGCGTTGAGGCAATCGCCTCGCCGGTCCCCGCCCAACTCACCAACCCGAGGCAATGGCCGGCGGGCGCGACGCCTCGCCTACTCGCTGGCCAGCGCCACCACCGGATCGAGGCGCGCCGCGCTGCGTGCCGGCATGAAGCCGAAGGCCACTCCGATCAGCGTCGATGAGACGAACGCCGCAATGATCGTCGTCGGTGAATAGATAAAGCTCAGTCCGCTTATCAGCTTGCTGGCCCCGAAGCCGATGCCCAGCGACAGCGCCACCCCGATGGCGCCGCCGATCAGGCACACCAGCACCGCCTCGATCAGGAATTGCTGCATGATGTCGCCCTGCCGCGCGCCCACCGCCATGCGCACGCCGATCTCGCGGGTTCGCTCGCGCACCGAAACCAGCATGATGTTCATCACCCCGATACCACCCACCACCAGCGAAATCACCGCGATGGCGGAGATCAGCAGCGTCAGCATCTGGGTCGTCGACTGGATGGTCTCGCGGATGGTGTCGGTGTTCTGCAGCGAGTAGTCCACGGTTCCGTGCCGTTGCAGCAGCAGGTTGCCCATGGCGGCTTGTGCTGCGTCCACATCGGCATCGTCCGAGATGCGCACGGTGATCGTCGACAGCCAGGTCTGCCCCAGCATGCGCGACATCGCCGTCGTGTAGGGCGTGTAGATGGCGACGGCGTTCGATTGCGGGCCGAAACTATTGGTGCTCGCCGCCACCACGCCGATGATCCTGAGCGGCACATTACCCACGAGGATCACTTGCCCAAGCGGATCCTCGCCGCTGGCGAACAGCGTGTCGCGCCCCTTGGTGTCGATCACCGCCTCCTGGCTGAGGGCCGCGACTCCGTCCGCATCGAACGCCACGCCGGCAACGAAGCTGCGATTGTTGACGCGGAAATAGTCCGGGCCAACGCCGCTGACCTGGGCGCTGGCCGAGACGCTCCGATAGCGCACCGTGCCGCCACTGCTCACCTGCGGCGTGACGCTGTCGGCATAAGGTTGCGCCGCGATGGCCTCGGCGTCGGCCGGCACCAGCGTCCGGATAGTGCCCAGACGCCGGTCGGCGGCGCTTGCCCCGGGCTGCACATTGATGGTGTTGGTGCCGATCGAACTGATCTGCTCCAGAATCTGGGCCTGGCTGCCTTGGCCGAGCGCCACCACCGAGACCACCGAGGCGATGCCGATGATGATGCCCAGCATGGTGAGGAAGGTGCGCAACTGGTGCGACGAGAGTGCCCGCACCGCGATGCCGAAGGCCTCGGCGCTGCGATCCAGCGCCTCCCGCCAGCGCGGTATGCGCTTGAGCTCGATCTGCTGCCGTTCGGAGTCGGGCGCACCGGAGCCGTTCACCGCCTTGTCCGAAACGATCATGCCGTCGCTGATTTCGACGATGCGGTTTGCCATGGCCGCGATCGCCGGATCGTGGGTCACGATGATGATCGTGTGACCCTCGGTGTGCAGCTCCTTGAGCAACGTCAACAGGTCGCGGCCGCTCTTCGAATCGAGCGCCCCGGTCGGCTCGTCGGCAAAGATGATATCGCCGCCATTGATCAGCGCCCGCGCCACGCTCACCCGCTGCTGCTGGCCGCCGGACAGTGCCGAGGGACGATGCGTGGTCCGGTCGCCCATTCCAAGCCGCTCGAGCAGGCTCTTGGCACGCGCGCGCCGGTCTGCCTTGGTCGCCCCGGCATAGACAGCCGGCACCTCGACATTTTCCACCGCATCGAGGTCGCTGAGCAGTTGGTAACGCTGGAAGATGAAGCCGAAGTGCTCGCGCCTGAACTGCGCCAGCTCGTCCGGCCCGAGCTTGGAGACGTCTTTCCCGGCCAGCTTGTATTCGCCGGTCCAGCCGCGATCGAGACACCCCAGGATGTTCATCAGCGTCGACTTGCCCGAGCCCGATTGCCCGATGATGGCGATCAGTTCGCCCTGCCGGATGGTGAGGTCGATATCCCTCAGCACGGTGATCTTTTCGGCGCCGGCCGGAAACTCCCGCCGGAGCCCGCGGACTTCGATGATCGGTGCGCTCATTCTGAGAGTCCCCGCCTCACTGTGGCGGTGCGCCGCCACCGGCGGGTCCTCCGCCCGACAGCAGGCCGGGGGTGCGGGTCGTCGCCGCAGCTGTCGAGCCGCTCGTGCCCGAAACCACCACCAGTTCGCCGTCGCTGAGGCCCGAAGTGATTTCGGTCAGCACATTATTGGTCAGACCGACGCCCACCTGGCGGCTCTCGGTGGTGTTGCTCGCCTTGTTCCAGACATCGACCGTCTTGCCGCCGGGACCGCTTTTCAGCGCCGACGAGGGTACCGCCAGCACATTCTCCGCCGAGGCAAGCACGATCGTCACCTGCGCTGTCATCGAGATGCGCAGCTTGTGATCCGGATTGGGGACATCGAACAGGCCATTGTAGTAGATGGCGGACGAAGTCGAACTGCCCGAGCTTGTGTCGCCGGAAATCGATTCCGGCGCCGGCTCGATTGCCCGCAGCGTGGCATCGATCCGCGTGTCGGGCTCACCCAGGATCGTGAAGTAGACCCTCTGGCCGGCCTCGACCCGCGGCACGTCGGCCTCGGAGATTTCGGCCTTGACCACCATGTCGTCGAGATTGGCGAGCTTGACGATGGTCGGAGAACTGTTCACGGCATTGACCGCCTGCCCAACCTCGACCTCCAGTGACACCACTGTGCCGTCCATCGGGGCGACGATCTGTGTGCGGCTGAGGTTCAGCTTGGCGGTATCGACGCTGATTTCAGCCTGCGTCATCTGCGCTTCCAGCGCCTCGAGCTGTCCTTGCGCCGTTTCCACCGCGAGCTGCGCCGACTGGTAGTCGGCGTCGGAGATCAGCTTCTCCGGATTGAGCTTTTCCGCCCTGGCGAGCTTCACCTTGGCCTGTGCCAGCGTCGCGGCCTGCATGCGCTTCTGGGCCTCGACGTTGGAAAGCGCCGCATTGGCGGACCTGACGGCGTTCTCCTGATTGAGGGAATCGATCTCGCCGATCACGCCGCCCGACTTCACATTGTCGCCCAGTGCCACGTTCAGCGTTTTGATGCTGCCCGAGACCTCTGCCCCCACGCTCACCAGTTGGCTTGCCTCGATCATCCCGGAGGCCAGCACCGTCTCCTCGATGGTTGTCCGGGTGACCGCAGCCGTCGTAGGCAGCGTCGTCTTGCTCTTGGGACTGAAATACATCCATCCGGCCGTGCCCAACCCAGCCACCACCGCGAGCGCCAGGCCCCAGCGAACGATACCCCATGGTCCAGCCAACTTGCGTGCCCCAATCCGTTTGCCTGACAGATAGGTGCGATCCGGCTCCAAGGTTGCATTATGCCTTGGTAAGCTGGATGAAATCTTGGACAGATTGCCGCCAGCCTATGCGACACACCTGTCGCCAGAGGAAGCGGTACTCGGACTGAAACATCCCCGTTCGACCGTTTCCGCGCAACAGCGACTATCGCCACCACCACGGTAGGCTACTTGATCGGTATCAAGTGCGGTCAGGGAGAATTGTTGCGCAATATTGCGCGGTCGAGCCAGGCATACTGCCTCCGACCCGCTAGATCTGGTCGAGCCCGTAGCTGAGGTCGGCGATCAGGTCGTCCGCCTCTTCCAGCCCCACCGAGACCCGCAGCAGGCCCGGCGTGATACCGGACTCGAGCCGAACGTCCTCGGTGAAGCGCGCGTGCGTGGTGGTGCCCGGATGGGTAATCAGCGACTTGGCGTCGCCGAGATTGTTCGAGATCAGGATCACTGCCAGCGAGTCGGACAGCGTGAACGCGGCTTCACGTCCGCCTTTCACCTCGAACGCGACCAGCGTCGAGCCGCTCGCCATCTGCCGCTTCGCCAACTCGTACTGCGGGTGCGAGGGATGGAAGGGATAGGAAACGCGCGCAACCTTAGGATGGTCGGCGAGGAAGTCGGCCAACTTGGTTGCGCTCTCGGTCATCTGCTTGACGCGGATCGGCAGCGTCTCGATGCCCTTGAGCATGATCCAGGCGTTGAACGGCGACAGTGACGGGCCGGTCTGGCGCAGCAGCGTGTGCACGTCGCCCTCGATCAGCGCCTTGCTACCCAGCACGATGCCGCCGAGCGCCCGGCCCTGGCCGTCGATGTGCTTGGTCGCCGAGTAGGTGACGAGGTCCGCCCCCAGCGCCAGCGGCTTCTGCAACATCGCCGTCGCGAACACGTTATCGACGATCAGCCTGGCCCCATGCGCCTTGGCGATCTTCGCCACGGCGGCGATGTCCACCAGCTCCAGCGTCGGATTGGTCGGCGTCTCGATGAAGATCACCTTGGTGTTGGGCTGCATGGCGCGCGTGAAATTCTCGGGATCCCGCCCATCCACCAGCGTCGACGGCACGCCGAACCGCGGCATCAGGTCTTCGACCACATAGCGGCAGCCCCCGAACAGTGCCCGCGCCGCCACGATATGGTCGCCGGCGCGCACTTGGCTCATCACCGCATTGGTCACCGCCGACATGCCGGTCGCGAAGGCGCGCGCCGCCTCGGCGCCTTCAAGCAACGCCATCCGGTTCTGGAACATGTCCATCGTGGGGTTGGCGAAACGCGAGTAGTTGTGCGCCCCCGGAATCTTGTTGAGGAACAGGTCCTCGGCGTATTGCGAGCTCGGATAGGAGTAACCCGAGTTCATGAAGATGGCTTCGCTCGTCTCGTTGAACGCGCTGCGCTTGCCACCGCCATGCACCAGCTGCGTCGCCGCCGACTGGTTCTTCGGATCGTTCAGCGGATTGTTCGACTTCGACATGGCATCCTCGAGACAACAAAAAGCCGGCACGCATATATGCGGCCGGCTGCATGGGTCCCTTTAGCGACTTGTTTTAGGTGGCTGCAATCAGACCGGCCAAATCACCACCATGCGCACCAGACGGCCCGCATAATGGCGGTATACGACCCATAGGCGCTTGGCGTCAATCGATCCGGTTGCTAACGAGAGAACTGAAGTTGCGTGGGGTAGGGCGGTGGATAGCGATCTGTGGTCGAAGGGCGTGTTTCCCGCCCGCTACATCGAGCGGCTGGCGAGCCATGGCGGCATCGTCGCCCCTCGCTTCGACGCCGACCAGGTGCAGCCCGCGAGCCTCGACCTCCGCCTCGGCGACGTCGCCTACCGCATCCGCTCGAGCTTCCTGCCCGGGCCCGAGCACACCGTCGCCGACCGCATCGCGACGCTGACGCTGCACGAACTCGACCTCCGGCACGGGGCCGTGCTCGAGCGCAACTGCGTCTATCTCGTGCCGCTGCAGGAATCGCTGAACCTGCCCGATAACATCTCGGCCGGCGCCAATCCCAAGAGCTCGACTGGCCGCCTCGACGTCTTCACCCGCGTCATCGGCGACCGGGCTCGCGGCTTCGACACGCTGCCTAACGGCTACAAGGGGCCGCTTTACCTCGAGATCAGCCCGCGCACCTTCCCGGTCCGCATCCGCACCGGCACCCGGCTATCGCAGATGCGCTTCCGCGTCGGCGACACTCGCCTCGACGCGCACGAGCATCGCACCCTGCACAATGTCGAAACCCTGGTGTTCGACGCCAATGCCGAAGTGGGGGAGGGGGTGCTCCTCTCGATCGACCTGAAGGGTACCGATCGCAACGGCCTCATCGGCTTCCGTTCGAAGCGCCACACCCCGGTCATCGACATGGACATCAAGGACACGCTCGATGTCCTCGACTACTGGGAGCCGCTGATCAACCGCGGCTCGGACGAGTTCATCCTCGATCCCGACGAGTTCTACATCCTCGTCTCCCGCGAGAGCGTCCACGTCCCCCCGGCCTACGCCGCCGAAATGGTGCCGTTCGACCCGCTGGTGGGTGAGTTCCGCGTCCACTATGCCGGCTTCTTCGACCCCGGCTTCGGCCATTCCGCCGCCGGAGGCACCGGCAGCCGCGCCGTGCTCGAGGTCCGCAGCCGCGAAGTGCCGTTCCTGCTCGGCCACGGCCAGACCATCGGCCGGCTGATCTACGAACGCCTCAGCGAAGCGCCGGACCGGCTCTACGGCACCGGGGTTGGCTCCAACTACCAGGCCCAGACGCTGAAGCTATCCAAGCACTTCAGGCCGTTTGCTCTTTGATAGGCGCGACGGCCGCCTTCTCGTCCTGGGGCGGGTCGGGGATGATCGGTTCGTCGCTGACGATCTTGCCGTGCTCGAGCTTGATCATTCGCGTGCAGAACTGTCTCATCAGGTCGGGCGCGTGCGAAGCGAGCACAAAGATGCTGGCCCGGGCCACGAACTCGGTCATGCGCTGACGGGCCTTCTCCTGGAACGCCGCGTCGCCAGCACCAAGCACTTCATCGACCAGCAGGATTTCGGGGTGCACCGCCGTCGCCACCGCGAACAGCAGCCGCGTCGTCATGCCGGCCGAGTAGGTGCGCACCGGCATGGCGAGGAATTGTCCCAGCTCGGTGAACTCCTCGATGCCCGGGACCGAACTCTCGGCTTCCTTCTGCGTGGCCCCCAACAGCATCGCCATGCGGGTGACATTCTCGTAGCCGGTGAGCTCGGGGTCCATGCCCGCGCCGAGCCCGAACACCGTCGACACCCGCCCCTCGACCAGCATCCGCCCCCGCGTCGGGCGGAAGATGCCGGCCATGGTCCTCAGCAGCGTCGTCTTGCCCGAGCCGTTGTGGCCGACGAGCCCAATCCGGTCGCCATCCTTTAGGTCGAGGTTTATGTCGTCGAGCGCCAGCACCGTCGCCACGTGGCCCTTGGCCGCCGACACCCGTCCACCGGTCGAGATCGACACGATCTGCTTGCGCAGCGATTGGCTCGCCGCGTTGTAGACCGGGTAGGCGACACCTACGCCTTCGAGCTTCATCCGGGCCATCGGGTCACATCCAGTATGGCAGGCGATATGCGCGGCTGCCGGTCATCCATATCGAAAGCAGCACGGTCACCCCGGTCATCGCCAGTACGATCAGATAGCTCTCGAGGCTCGGTATCACCCCCAGCAGCGGATCGCGGATCACCCGGATATAGTGGGTGATCGGGTTGAACGTCATGATTGCCTCGGCCGCGCCCAGTTGCCCCGGCCGATAGATGACCGGCGAAAGGAAGAACAGGATCGGGAAGAATGCGAGGACCAAGGGCTCGAGGTCGCGGAATCGTGCCCCGATGATTCCCACCAGCTGCATGATCGCCACGAGATTGATCGAGACGATGACCAGTCCCGGCAGCGCCGCGAGGCTCGCCCACGAATTGTAGTGCGGAAAGATGATGAACACGGCCAGCACCACCACAAGATTGTGCAGCAGGTTGATGAAGTGCCGCCCGAACGCCTGGAAGGTGATGAGGTAGACCGGCATGCGGATGTTCACCAGCATGGTGGCGTTTTTCACGAACATCCCGGGGCTTTCGGTCACCACGCCCGAGATGAATTGCCACACCACCAGCCCCACCGTGATCGATGGGATGAAGCTCTGCATGTCCTGGTTAAGCAGGATGGACCAGATAAAGCCCATCCCGACCACACCGACCGCCGTGCCCAGCACCAACCAGATCGGACCCAGCGTGCTGCGCCGGTAACGCGCCACCGTCTCGCTCCAGGCGAGGTAAATCGCCAGCTGGCGGCGGCTCCACGCTGCTGCAAGGTCGGCTGCTCCGTCTGCAATGCTGTTCACGCACACCTTCCGCGATCCGCCGTCCAGCGGGGTATATGTGCGCGGCCCGCCACAGCGCAAGCGCACTGTGATCAACTCCCCTGCGCCGAATTGGTTTGAGTTGCCGATCCCTGGTGGGCTATCTGAGGCAACTGATTTCGCCCAAGGACCCGATATTGGCCATCGCCAGCCCGCCCGCCTTCAGCCTTGAGGCATACCTGCGCTCGCTGGGCGGCGCCAACGCCCCTAGCACGTTCTCAGCCGATTATCTGAACACCCACGCGAAGCGCTTCGAAGAAACCACGCGCCTGATCGGTGCCGCCAAGCGCGGCAAGCGGGCCCTGGAGATCGGCGCCACCGATTATTTCCAGCTGGCGCTCGGCACCACCTTCGGTTTCCCCGAGGTCTGGGGCAGCATCTTTTCCGAGCACGTCGAGCACAAGTTCTATACCCGCGACGTCGGGGCCGCCGGTCGCAGCATCCGCTCCACCACGGTGAGCCTCGATATCGAGCGCGAGCTCTTCCCGGTCACGGCGGGCTACTTCGACCTGGTGCTGTATTGCGAGGTGCTCGAGCACATGGACATCGACCCGATGTTCGCCCTCGCCGAGTTCAACCGCATCCTGCCGGTGGGCGGCCAGCTCATCATCACCACGCCAAACTGCTGCTCGGCCCGCAATACCTGGAAGATCCTGCAAGGCTACCGGCCGCACTTCTTCATGCAGTACGAAAAGAGCCGTTCGCCGTATCGCCACAATTTTGAGTACGACGTGCATGCCGCCAAGCAGTTGGTCGAGGCTGCCGGCTTCCGCGTCGATCGCCTCTACACGCTTGACGTGTTCGAGGAGCCTGTTCCGCAGGCACTGGAATTCCTCAAGCGCAACCATCTGCCTCTGGATCACCGCGGCGACGACATCTTCATTCTCGCCACCAAAGCTGGCCCGGTGATCGACCGCTGGCCCTACGGGATGTACGTATAGCGATGTTCAACCGCCTGCAGCGCCTCGCCCGGCGTCTTCGAGCCCTGCCTGTGCAGGCCTACTACACGCTGTCGGGTTGGCGCTTCTCCGACCTCAAGTCCTATGTCGACCAGGCCATCGGCAGCGAGGCCGACGCGACCCTGGCACTGCTCGAGTCGAAGGACGTCGATACCGGCCGCCCGCCTCGTCTGGCCGTCGTCACCTGCCTGCCGCCCGATGCCACAGGCATCGCCAATTTCGCGCTGAAACAGCTCGCCGAGATCGGCACTGCCGTGGACGTGTTCTCGCAGGTTCGTGACGTCGCGCATTTCCTGCGTGTCCGCGCCATCCTCGCAGCCCACACCGGCGGTCGCGTGCGGCTTCATCCCATGGCGAGCCTGCTCGCCCGCGATGTGACCAACCACTACGAGCGCATGGTCTTCATGCTCGGCAACTCGCGGCACAATTTCGAGGTCTACCGCAGCATGGAGACGCTGGCCGGCTTCGGCGCCAGCGACCGCATCGTCTGCCACCTGCACGATCCGTGCTGCCACAACGTGGTGCAACTGGGCAAAGGCCTCGAGCCCGGCCCCTACCTCGCCTATCTCGGCCGCCTCTACGACAACCCGCAATTGCTCAGCAATTTCGGCAGCGAGAACTGGCAGGCCCACAAGGCCGCCGTCGATGCTGGCATCCTGGGCATCCGCACCCTGTTCGACGTCGGCGTCCGCCACTTCATCGTCAATTCCGAGGCCGCCGCCCGCATCGTCCGCGAGGACCTGTCACCCGCCGAGAGCGGCGAGGCCCGCGTCGACGTGCTCTATCACCCTGTGTTCGAGCCCGAGGTGTCGCGGCGCGAGGCCCTGCCGCACGATGGCAGCCTCACCATCGGCACCTTCGGCGCGCCGTCGGTCTCGAAGGGCACCAACGTCGTTCTCGTCGCCGTCCGCGAATTGCGCCGTCGCGGCGTCAAGGCCAAACTGATCGTCGCCGGCTTCGATGCCAACTACTTCGCCGATGGCGAGCTGGCGCGGACCGAGGATCGCAGCTGGCTGGAGCTGGCCGAACCCACTACCGAGCGCGAGCTCCAGCTCGACATGCTTAAGTGCGACATCGCTGTGCAGCTCCGCCTTTCCAACCTCGGCGAGTCGAGCGGCGTCGTGCCCAGCCTCCTGGCACTCGGCATCCCCACCGTCGTCTCATCCATCGGCGCATTCGCCGAGTATGGCGACGCCGTGCAGTCCTTTGCGGGTTATGATCCGGTGGCGCTTGCCGACCTGCTGCAGAGCGGGCCGAAGATCGACCAGCCCGCCATGCAGCGCTATGTCCGCGAGCACTCGCTGGCCGCCTTCAATTCCCACCTGCTGTCGCTGCTGGGAATGGAGCCCGCGGCGCCGGCCATCGCGCAGATCACGCCGCTTCGAGCCCAGCCCTGATCTCGGCGAGCCGGGCCGCCATCCGCGCCCCGACCATTTCGCCGCTGAGCTGAAGCCGCACTCGTTCAGCCGCCGCCGCGCCAAGCTGCGCCCTCAGCGCCACATCGTCGGCTGCCAGCCGCATCAGCCGCGCGGCTTCGGCGAGGTCGGGGTCAGCCCAGCGCTGGCCCCCGCCGAGCGGATAGGCCTTCTCCCCGACCTCAACCAGCCGATACGGCACCGGCATGGCGCACTCGGCCGTAACGAAATCCGTCGAGCCCGAATAGTCGGTCGCGATCACCACCTTGCCGAGCGCCATGCACTCGGCGATAGGCAGCCCGAACCCCTCGGCCCGGTGCAACGACACGAACACGTCGGCCGCGGCCTGCAATTCAGTCACCTCGGCTCGCGGTAGCACCCGGTCGATGACGGTGATCCGCGCGTCGCTCCCCACCGCCTCGAGCAGTTGCGCCCGGGGAGTGCGAAACGAACTCGCCCCGCCATGCGCCTTGATCACGAGGTGCGCGTTGCCTCCGCCATCGGCGAAGGCAGCCCGGAACGCCTCGATCGTCCCGAGGATGTTCTTGCGCTCCAGGAACGAGTTGAAGTCGATCGCCGTGAGGAACAGCACCGCGTCCTCCGGCAGGCCGAACTTGGCCCGTGACACCGACGCCGGCTGCTCCACCACCACCCGGTGCGGCATCACCCGCACCGGCTTGCTCGTCTTGGCGCTCAGCGCCCGAGCCACATAGGTGCTCGGCACCCAAACCTCGTGCACCGCCTCGAAGGCCGGCGTCAGCGCATCCGGAAACGCCGCCAGTTCCCACGCCCAGAACGCGATCGTGTATCGCCCGGCATAGTTCGCGGCCCCGATCCGTTCGGGCAGCATCGCCGCATGGTCGGCATTGAGATGCACCAGGTTCACCGCGAACGGATTGTCCCCGCTCTCGGCCACCGCGAACGATGCCTCGGTATTGGCGAACGCCCCCACCTCGACATTGATCGCCTTGACCGGCACTCCGGCCGCCGCGAGCGCCAGCACCGAGCCGCGCGCTCCTTCGCCAATGCCGCTCTCCGCCGTCAGATAGCCGAACACCCCGACGCCGCACGGCCGTGTCAGGTCCACGTGCTCCGCCGCCCGCGGCATGCTGGAGGCCATCTGCCGATGGTAGACGCGCCGCAACACCGGCGCCATCCACTGCCTGAGGTCGCTGGGCAGGAGCCTGAAGGCGGCACTCGCGGCCACCATTCCCCGCCGCCGCAACTCCCGCATCACCGCCACTCGGCATCTCCAGCTGTACCGAACCGGCCCTTTACTAGCACGCAGCTAGCCCAGCCGGCCGAGGAACTTCGCCAGGCACAGCGCCCTATTTGCCTCGCCTCCCTCTCTGACATCAGCGCGTGGCCCCCGCCCCGCATCGCTGTCAGCAGATGATACTCCACCTTCTGCAGCCTCCACGAACGCTGCCGCCACTTGGGCAGAGAGTTCGGCCGAAGAGCGTGTCGTTCTGTCCAATGGAGCCAGAGGACTGGAACCCTGTCGGCCGCCCGAGCGCCGATGCCGTCACCACTAGCCTGATCGTCGCATAGTTGGTGTTGGCTCAACTCCCGTCGCCCCCCCCCGCCACCTGCACAGCCCACCGCGCCCGCCGTTGCGGCCAGCGCGCTGCCCGCAAGCGCCAGAGCGTCCCTGCCACTGGTCGAGCTACCGAACTATCACGGTGCCGCCTGCACATACTGACAAGCGGCGGCAGTACTCCACCCTGCTCCTTTGCCTGCCCCAACATGGTCGGCGCTACCGCACCAGCCCTGGCGCTAGAACTGCTACGCTATGCACCTTCTTCGGTCAGCCCCGAAGCTTCCAGGGACCGCCTTCTCTGACTGCTAGGCTAAGAGCTTTGCGCGGGCGCCGGCGACGGCCGTTGCCGCTGGACCGCCTTCTCTGAACTGCTAGGCTCGTGGGCCATTCTCAGTCTCCTTGAATTGAGTTGCCGCTGGACCGCCTTCTCTGAACTGCTAGGCTGGCTGACCGGACCTATACGCCATTCGATCAGTTGCCGCTGGACCGCCTTCTCTGAACTGCTAGGCTTACGCTCGCCAACATGGCCAAGGGCATCAAGTTGCCGCTGGACCGCCTTCTCTGAACTGCTAGGCTCGGTGCAGGCCGACAGCCTCCGCCCCGGACGTTGCCGCTGGACCGCCTTCTCTGAACTGCTAGGCTTCGGCGCTGGCGCGTTGAACAGCCGGCGCCAGTTGCCGCTGGACCGCCTTCTCTGAACTGCTAGGCTGGGCGTCGTGGTCAACGTCACGGTCAATGCGTTGCCGCTGGACCGCCTTCTCTGAACTGCTAGGCTCGACGGTGGCCGATCTCTCTGAATTTGTTGAGAGATCGGCCGTCCGCCGTCGCAAAATCCACGTCCCAGCATCAGAACAGCGCCATCTGGTCGGGGTTTTTCTGATTCGGGCGCCGGCCCTGGTCCGAAAATCTCACGATGTTCTCGTATTGTCGGTCGGTAAACTGGAAGATGAACACGTCGCCCAGTTCGGGCAGGCGGCGTCCGATCTTCTTCACATACGCTTCGAACTGCTCCTTGCCGCTGCAAAAGCGCAGGTAGTTCGATAGCTGGCTCATCTCGAAGCCGAGGTCGAGCAGGTCGTTGCGGAAGCGGTTCGCCGCCTTGCGCTGCTTGGGCGTTTCCACCGGCAGGTCGAATGTCACGAGCATCCACATGAGCTGATATCCGCTGAGTTGCCCCGGTTCGGCGTTTGACTTGAGTTCACGCCTGGTCATCGTCAGGCTCCGTCGCTGCCAGCACGACGAGTTTCGTTGGCACGGCGAGGGCGGCGGTGCCGCTTTCGAAGCTCTGCGCCACCGAGTACACGAACCGCTGGGCGTGCAGCCCTAGCGGCGTCACCCCGGCGTCCGACATCAGGTCGAGGACGCCGATCCGGGCGAGTTCGTGCTTTGCCTCGGTGGTAACATCGGTCACTCCGCGCTCGATGAGCCGCCGCACCGTTAGGTCCACCAGCGGCCGGTAGGGCTCCATCAGGTCGTCGGCAAGCGCGAAGGCATTGGCCTGGTTGGAGTGAAACACGCCGATCGTCGGGTGCAGGCCAGCCGCGCAGATGGCGCGCGAAACTAGCGCCCTGAGCACCGTGTAGCCGTAGTTGAGCAGTCCGTTCACTCCGCCACCGGTCTGGTCCCGGTTGAAATCGCGCCCCATCAGCGCCTTCCAGTATCGGCGGGCCGCCTGCGCCTCAACATTGCCCTGGTCGCCCGAGCGCACGCTGCGCGCGAGCATGGCGAAGGCACCTGCCTCGACGCCGAAATGCGTCAACACCTCGCCCTGCATACGGATCTTCGCAATGACGATGCGGGCCCAGATCTGCTTGCCCAGCGGGCGCGTGGCGGCGATCTGCGCGCGCATTCGCGCTGCCTGCAGGTGATGGCCCTCGAGCGGCCAGACGCAGGCGATTGGGGCGTGGTTGCTGCCGCACAGCACCACCGGCACCGCCCGCTCGCTGAGCCGGGCAAACACCGTGTTGGACCACATGGTGCCGTGCGCATGTACGATCAGCGCAGCCACGTCCTCGAGCGCGATCCGGCCGCGCTCTTCGCCGCCAGAATTCACGGTCAGGAAGCCGCGATGCACCGCGAGCGACAGGCCGTCCGTCTCGATGTCGATTACGCGATACATGCCAGCAGCTTAGCATCCGCGCGGCGGCAGGGGTGCCGTGTTGTTACCTACGCATCTCCCCCGAGCCGGCCCTTGCGCACGTCGCGACTGGCCTTGTCCTGTGGGCCGGGATCGAACACCTGGCCGATTTCATCGACACGCACCTGCCGCAGGTTCACCGCCCGCATCGCTCCCGCCGACTTGTAGAAATACTTGAAGCGGTCCTCGGGGTCGGCATCGCGGGCTTTCAGCGCACCGGCCTCCCGGTTGCCGGCAAACGTGACCTGCCCACTTGTCGAAAATTTCACCACCCGGCCAACGACATAACCCTCGGCTGGGTGGTTGTAGGCCACCATGTCGTTCTGGTGCAGGCTGAGCACGCGGCGCGCTGCCGGGTGTGGCCGGCGCTGCTCGGGCGGAATGTCGGTGCGGTGGGCATCGAACATGGTGATCACATCCTCCACCCACTTGCCGTTCGGCAGTTCCCACACGTCGTAGCGGTAGTTGGCGTCGCCCTTGTAGCCCTTGTAGGCCTTCCCCGCTTCGTCGCGGATCGGCACCACGCTGACGGGCTCGATGATGCGGACGTGCCGGATGCCCTTGTAGCGGCCGTCGGCTGCAAAAGCCTGAAGCGCCGCGCCGAGTTCCTTCCCGCTGAGGCCCCGGATGGCCGAATAGAGCGCATCGGCCAGCGGTCTGTCGCGAACGAGCGGCAGTTCTTTCTCGGTCAGGCTCATGAACGGCACCCGGTGCACCACCAGCGGCACGCCCTTGCGCTCCTTGCCCGTAAATCCATAGGCGGTGTCGTTGTGCAGCTGGCCGGCTGTGCGCCCCGCTTCGCCCGCCTTGGGCAGCGAGCCATGGTCTGGTTTGTGGCTCACCACGATCCGGTCGATCACGGCCTTCAAGTCGTCCCGGAAGCCGGGCCATGGCGGCTCGATCTTGCCGATCGTCTCCTCCAGCGCCAGCGCCTCGCGGCCGCCTGCCACCGTGGCGATCCGCTGCAAAAGGCTCCGCGTCGTTACCCCCACGACGATGGCGTCGATGGCGTGGTGGCGATGGTCATCGCGGTTCTTGGCGTTGTGGTCGGAAATGATGCTGTTGAGCCCCCACTGCCGGCGCAGCATCTCGGTCATCCGCCCGGGGATGACGCGCACGTGGTTGCGCCGCTGGAACACCCCCATTCGTCTGGCTCTTCGTCCTCATAGAGCGCCCCGAGGTATTCATGCGCCATGCGCGACAGGTACTGCGTGTCAGTCAACTGCCGGGCGATAAAGCTCTCGTCGTCCTTGAACTTGTCCATCGCATCGCGCCCGAAGCGCCAGCGCTTGTTCTGCAGCAACCGTTGTGCGCGCGACAGGATCGCGTCGTAGCGTTCGGCCCATTGGTGCACCTGGGCCGGTGCATGGTTGCCCTTCTGCCGGTTACACTCCTTGTGGCAGACGATGCGGTTGGCCTGGCTGTCATCAAGCGTTTGCGACCAGGGCAGGATATGGTCGATATCCACGGCGGCCGAAAACAGCGTCGCGACGCCGATCGGCTCGCCGCAGTAGATGCATTCGCGCGAGAGCGGTTGCTCGGGGTTGAGTTCCTCCCACAGCTTCAGCAGCAGCCGGTTGTAGCCGTTGTCGATCTGGCCCAGTTCGCGCAACTGCGCCGATCGGCGCTCCGCCTCGCGCGTATTTTTGGCGATCTTGCCGTTGACTTCGGCCTTCTCGGCCTCGCTGAGCTTCAGCTCGCGTGCCAGCTCCAGCGCGATCTGCTCGGGCCGTCCATACTTCCCGATCAGCGCATTCGCTACCTTCTGCAACTGGTTGAGCCCGATATGGATGGTCGGATTGGTGATCCGTCCCTTGCGCACGTCATAGGGGTCGGATGGCTCCTCGCTCCCCGGCGGTATCCGGCGGGCCAGCACTTCCTGATACTTCGGCAGCTCGGTCACCGCGTCGCCGCGCCCGAGCAATGCGTGGTCGTAGCCGGCGCGCCTTGCCGCTTCCGCCTCCGGGATCACCTCGGCTTTGAGCTCGGCGAGGATTTCCGACAGCGCCGTCGGTCCGAGGCGTGCATAGCCATCCGGCAGCCGTGCCGCCACTATCGCATCGCGCCGGTCGAGCGTCAGCGGAAACTCCGCCTCCAGCCAGGCATGCAGCGCCAGCGGGTCCTCCACCTCGGTCAGCTTCAGCACGATGGTGGTGCGCAGCTCCGGCGTCAGGTCGAACCACCCCTGGCCGAACCGTGATTTCGCCGAAAGCTCTGCCGCTACCTCGTCGCCCTTGAGCTTCAGCCGGCTCTCGCTCTCTTTGTTGAAGCGCGCGCCGTAGGGCGCCTTGATTGTCTTGCGCAGGCTGGCAAAGGTCGCCTCGCGCTGGCTCGCCAAGTGCTTCACCAGCGCATCGCGTTCATCGAGCGTCAGGTTGCGTTTACTGGTGTCGGCGAACACCAGGCCGAGTTCGTTGATTTCCTTGATCAGCCGAAACTGTTGGAACAGCGGATATGCCTTGGGCAGCCGGTCTTCGTGCGGGTTGAAGCTGCACTTGCCGACCTTCGGGCGCTTGAGCGGCCGCTGGAAGAACATCTCCAGCTTGAGGTGCTGATGCCGTTCCTCGGTCAGCAGTTCCGGGGAGTGCCTCGCCTGGGCCTGCCAGATCAGATCGAATTCCCGCTCGAGGAAGCTGCGTTCGGGATAATAGCCATACCCGTCCTCTTCCTTGCCGTCCTTGCCCACCATGCGCTGAGGCCGGACGCGGACCCATCCGCGTTCCGACGGGTCGGTACCACGCCGCTTGAACAGCAGTTCGCCCAGGGTACGCGCCTCGTCGCGAACCATCGCTTCGGCCAGCTTCGAGATACCGAGGGCGATCTTTCCCTGTTCGTTGTCGCGGCTGTCGGTCTTGCGGTTGGATTTGAACCCACGCCGCTGGTTCAGATGAAACAGCGCCCGCCCCAGGTGAAAGGGCGGCAGTTTCTCGTCGAGCGCTCGCGTCCGCAGCGCGTAGACGTCTGCTGCGACGCCGCCGAATCCCTTGTCGTTGGTTTCAGCGACCAACGCCTTCCGCGCCTCGGACGTATCGGGCATCAGGCCGTACTCGACCAGCGTGTTGAGCACCGCCCGCCGCCGCCGCTTGTAGCGGTCCCGCCGCCGCGACATCCCACGCGCGACCCGCCGCCCCTCGGCCAGCGACGTCCCCGACTTCGGCTCCCGCCCATCAGAGTAGATGCGAACGCCGGCAGCGATGATGCCGCAGGGCTCACCACGTTGGTCGAGCCGCAATACTCCCCAGCCGTCCGAATTGGTCCCGATATCAAATGAAAATGTATGCACTATGCCCCACCAGCATATTCCGCCGAGCGGCCGCTCGTGCATCGAAGCACAGGCGGCCACCGCCGG
>Ga0123337_10003361_pt1 | contig 17137 bp, 17 predicted proteins | sample frozenSSSSmetaG_FD_89792 | JGI IMG/M metagenome (GOLD analysis project Ga0123337, IMG submission 89792) | Glacier valley bacterial and archeal communities from Borup Fiord, Nunavut, Canada, to study Microbial Dark Matter (Phase II) -... | ecosystem: Environmental > Aquatic > Freshwater > Ice >... | reverse complement strand
TTCGGCTACATACCGGAGTTGCTCGCCAACCAGGGTGTCACTCTTGAGGTAGTGATGTTGTTCCATCAACTCGCGGAATCGCTCACGCTCCAAGGTGTCGTCGGGTGCAAGCAGGCGAAGTTGTACGTTGTCGAGGACGTGCTGCTCGGACAAGGCGGGGATGCGGAAACGGGAGTTGGCCATGCCCCGGTTTGCCCTACCAGGCGGAAAATGTCCAGTAATTTATCTTTAAATACTGGTTTTGAATGATTTGATCGTTTGGAGAAATCCGCCGTGATTCGTCACAGATTCATAAGCTTGAGGATTGACGCGATCCGGGCCGCGCACGTGTGATGTTCAAGAGCATATTGATGGCGGCGCAGGGCTCCTTCCGGTCCTTCTGCGGCATAGCGGTCGGAAGCCATTCGGTTTGCATCGACCGCACCGGAAGGATCGGAGAGCGGGAAACGGAAAACGGGCAGAGTGCTCTGGAGCTCGGGAGATATCACCTGATCGAGGTCGGCACACTCCGTCGGAACCAGCGGGATTTGTCCGGCTAACAAGGCGTCGAACACCGAGGCAGGTGTTTCGTGGCGTGTGGGGAGAACCAGTGTTGCGATGTATCGACAGCGCCGCTCGAACGATTCGCGCCCGCAAAAGCCGCCATAACGGGCTGTGGGAAACTCGAACTGGTGTTGGCAGCCGTTCCGTTCCAACAGCGGACCGAGTTCCTCCAGAAACTGATGAATGTTGGTTTCAACGGAAGACCGCACTTCGAACTCACCGTGGAGATCCGCCGACCGCGTCTGCCGGACGCCCTGCTGAAACCACTCTCCCGCCGCGGAGTCCGACCATCGGAAAACGGCAGCAGGAACGGCATCGAACTGAATGGCCTGATCGTTCCGCAGATACCGCTGATAGGACGGATGCGCCGCGATCACGAAGTCAACCGACGCCGCGATCTCATGGCTTTCGAACATGTGGTCCTGATGCTCCAGCAACCAACCGACGACAGGACAATCGGGAGCGGAGCGGCGAAGTTCTTCGACGGTCTGGAGGTCCTCGGGACCATGGACCATCAGAAGGATCAGATCAGCGGTTGCGAGTTCCGGTGCGGTCGGCTCCGCGATGGTGATGATCTGATAGGCTCCTGTCATTTCCCGGAACGCCTCCGGGGAAACAGAGATACCCATCCGGCTCGAACAAACAGCGAGGACGGGCGTTTTCCTTCGCCGCACCGCATCCAGCATGCGCATCAGGCAGCTGGTTCTGAGTTCATCCGGAACAAGGGTGAGGTGACCGTCCCTCACCTTCGATTGTTCCTCAACTGAATGGATCATTTCCGAGGTCTTCTGCGCGCCGTGCCTGCGGAAGAAGGCGAATGGCCAGTCCACCACGTTCAGAATGGCGCCCGCTTTCGAGAAACGCATCCACAGATCGTAGTCCATCGCATAGTAAAGTGATTCGTCCAGCAGACCCACGGCGTCCAGGATCCGCTTGCTGAAGAACGCCTCTGGCTGATAGAAATAGTAGCCCTTGAACCAGTATTTGAAAATCCGCGCCAGTTGCGGCGGATTGAATTCGGAGTTGGTCGCGGACGGACGGTTGAAGATCCGGATCCGGCGCTCGCTGTGCTCGACGCAAATGCCCGCGATCACGTCCGCCTCGTTTTCCAGCCACTTGAGGGCGGTGGTGTGGAGCGTGCCGGGAGCGTACATGTCGTCGCTGTTGAGCCAGGCGACGAGGTCGCCGTCCGCAAGGCGCAGGCCCTTGTTGATCGCCTCGGTCTGGCCCTTGTCGGACTCGATGATCAGGTGGTCGAAGCGGTCGCGATAGCGGTCGAGCACCTGCAGGGTGTCGTCCGTGGAGTTTCCATCCACCACGATGTACTGGAGGTTGGGATAGCCCTGGTTGAGAACCGAGAGAATGGTCTCTTCGATATAACAACCCTGGTTGTACGAGGGGGTGATCACCGTGATCCGCGGCCAAGAGGTGACACCGGCGGGCAGGGCGAAGCACTCCATGTTCATCGGAGCGTTAGGCCACGGCATGCCACGAACCTGCGGCCAGCGGGTGGAAAGCGAATGATGAGGATAGTGACGCCCGACGCGTTTGAAGAGTTCGCCGGCTTTTTCGACATCTCCGAGCCCGGCCCAGAGCCATCCGGCATTCCAGGCGACGCTGCGGGCATCTGGATTGACGATCAGGGCGGCTTCGTAGCTCAACATCGCGAGCGCTGTCTGGCCTTCGGTGGCGGCGGCGGTGCCGGCGCAGTTCAACGCGTCCGCCGCCTGCTCCGGGCCGAGGCCGGGGGTCACCAAGGCATGGTGGATCCACCATTGGGAATCCTGCGGATAGCAGTGGCGCACGCAGATGGCGAGTTCGTCGCGATCATGCGCGAGGATGGTGACGACCGAGAGCGCGAACTCACAGGCCCTTTCGGTATCGAACCGCGCGAGCTGGCGGATGACGGAGTAAGCGAGCGTCCGGTCGTTCTCCGAGAGGTCGAGCTGACCGGTCAGATCAATGAATTTCGCCTTCAACGCGGACGGCAGGTGACGCGCGTCCATCTTCTCGATGCAGAGGCATTGGAAACTGAGATGCTCGCGGACGGTATTCTCTCCCGACCTGCGCGCCAACATCTTGGCGAACTCTGTATCCAGCGTTTGCCAGCCGACCCGGTCGAGAGCGACGGCCACGTAACGGGACCGGTCGTCAATGCCACAGTGCCTGACCATTTCAAAGACCAAGCGATTGCTCCAGACTTCCCGGCTAGCCACGGATTCCAGCGCCTCCAAAAAACCTTCAAAATCGTTATCGGAAAGCTCGTGAACCTGGCATTTCGGTCCATCCGGGCTGTCCGGTAGCGCAACGGTCAGTGCGCTGCTTGCTCCGACCTCGAGCTTGTGGCCACCGTTGATCCAGAAGAGGTGCAGGAAATGAACCCGGGCCGAATCCCCTTCCGCAGGGCGATAGAACGCGAATTCAGGGGGGGCCGCTTTGGGCTGCTCCGTGAATCGGTATTCAAACTCGCCATCCTGACTGCCGAAGCCTTCGAACCACCCGGTGGAGAAGAAATAATTCCCGAAGCGGCCCATCGAATCGATCCGCAGTTCCCCGGAGGGCCGTGGGATTCTGGCGGCGGGCTGTCTGAATTTCATGGAAAGTTTCATCACGAATTCCGTTCTTATCGGTTTTCCGCTTATCAGGAAAAGTGAGCTGGAGGTGTTGTTCGCAGCCCCTGTTTTGTCAAGCCGGATTCAGGAGCCGCCGCCGGGGCCCGGATCGTTCGCGAGACCTTCCAGGCAGCCGGAAAATCCCATTGAATGGACAGGGCGGGAGTTTTCCAAAATCACACGAATCGGCGATGTCGGCAGCGCCGGAACACCGGGTGATTCTGGAACTCGAGCACAGGGTTGATCGCCGGATGACACGTGCGGGGCAGACGCTCATCAGTCACCGCTATTCACAGGGACGCCGCGAGTTCCTTGCGCAGCAGCTTTCCGAGCGGGCTGCGAGGGATTTCCTGGACGAACACGGCGGCCTGCAGGCGGCGGAAGCCGGGCGCTGATAGCTGATAGGACGAGAGTGTGGATTCGACGGTGGACCGGTCGATCAGTGACTCGAAAACGGGCACCAGGACATGGCCCGCGCGTTCGTCCGGCAGGGCGATGACGGCGAAGGTTCCGGTGGCGATCCTGCCGCCGGAGAGCGCGGTGAGTTCGCGCTCGATCGACTCGGGATCCACGAGCTCGCCGAGCACCTTGACGAGGGTGTCCGCGCGGCCGAGCGGGGTGATGCCGCCTGCCCCTAACATGACGCGATCGGACGTCACCTGCCATTCGTGTTCCCGCGGGATGAAACGCCAGATGTCCTTTTCAGAAATGAGGTATCCGGAGAACAGGGCGGGACCCGAAATGCGGAGGAGGGCTTCGGGGGAAACATCGGCGTGCCAGATGGGAAGCAGGGGGATCGGCGCGGGTTGATAGGGATTTCCGAGCTGATCCAGCGTCTGTGTCGCGATCTGCGAAGCCGCCTCGGACATGCCGTAGCTGGCGAGCACGGGCCAGCCGAGATCGCGCGCGGCCTGACCGGTGGCAACGTCGAGATGACCGCCTCCGACGACGATGGCTTGCAGCGATCCGGGTGCTTTCAATCCGGCTTTGACGAGGTCATGGACCTGTGTGGGAACCAGTGAAGTGTGAGTGACTTGGAAATCGTGAAGCCATCCGGAAAAAGCCACCGCATCCCAGCGTTTTCCAAACACTGCCAACTGGCATCCCGCCTCGAACGCCCGCGCGCAGACTCCGAAGCCACCGACGTGATGCACCGGCAGCGCAAGCCCCCAGCACGACCCCGCAGTGACGCGCAGATGCCGGTTCACCGCCGCGGCCGAGGCGAGCAGGGCGGGCTTCGAAAGCGCGACCCATTTCGGCGTGCCGGAGCTGCCGGAGGTTTCGAAAAGCACATGCGCTGACAATCGATCCGCCTCCGGAACCTCGCCCGGGAATTTTCCGAAGGCGAACACCGCGAGGTCCTTCCAGAAATCAGAAGATGTTAGTAAAGCCGCGTCCATGGCAGGGCGTCGAGTTGATCGTCAAAACCCAATCCCGTTCCCGCAGGGACCTTGAACTTCGGCGACCAGGGGCCGAGGGCTTCGGTGAAATCGTTTGGTTCGAAAAGATGATGCGTTTGCAGACCGCACACTCCGACGAGTCCGGGAAATTGCAACTCCAGCCGCGCCGCCTCCCACGCCGCGAAGGCCTGGCCGAACGGGTGATCCATGTAGCTCGTGAGCACGACGCGCTGGTTGTGACTGATCGCTGCCTCGCCGAGCAGGAACGGCTCGTCCACCGCCGGCTTGATGACCATGACTTGCGCCGCCCCGCTGAGTGGCGCGGCTTCGAGGTCCACGGCGAGTTTGACCCGCGTTTTTTGCCGCAGTTCGGTCCAGGCGCTGGCGGAATACGGGCAGGGATCCTCGGCGAAATCGATCGCCGCGCGGGTCTTTTCCGTGAGACCGAGGAGAAACTCCGCCGCCTGCTCGGGAGTGGGCGATTCGTTGAAATCCAGCCGCCATTTGAGCGCCGGGTATTCAGCGGCCATGTCATCGAGAAATTTCGCTTCAGCGGCAAGATCGCGTCCGCATTTGAGTTTGATGATCGAGAATCCGGCTTCCACGGCGGCGGCGATCTCCGCGACATCGCCCTTTGCCAGGGTGGCGTGGCTTTCCGGCACCTCCATTTCCTCGAACAACGATTCGTCCAGCACCCGCGCGGCGCGGTCGAATTCCACGCAGCGCAGCGCCCGCCGGACAATCGGCCAGCGGCGCTCGCCGGCGAGGTCCGCGAGGCATTTTTCCAGCGGCGGATCGCCCAGCTCGGGCCACGGGTGGATGCAACCGAAGCCGCCGTCCACCTCGATCAGCGCGCCTTCGAACTCGCGGCGGTTTGAGATGGCGTTGAGAAATCCGCGCGATTTCAAGCGGTAGCGGGCGATCATCGGCTTCGAGGGATTGTGCGGCATCATGGAGGTGGCCCGGTCATACGCCACTTGAAATCAGCGGGCAAACGATTCCTCGCCGCCGGGCCGCCTGCGGAAACTTCCAGGATGCGCATCGCCCGGAAGACACCCGCGCCCGCCGGAATGCCTACAAGAATGCGGAAATCCCATTCCCACATGCCTTAGCACATACCCGGCGGCCCCCGAAGCGCATTCCCACACGCGGGAATGGTGCCAGGAACCCGAAAATGCGATTCCCACGTGGCGGAGTGCGTACCCAAACGCCCGGAAACGCCATACCACGCGGCGTAATGCCATCCGGAACGCGGAAATCGAGCAACCGCAGGCGGTAGCGCGTACCCGAGCGTGGAAATCCGGCCTCCGCGGCGGCGTAGCGGGATTTCCACGTTTCCTCACCCGTTCCGTCGTTTCGCGGGAGTTTTCCGGCGTTGGGATACGCGGGCAGCGACGGTGGCGGGCTTTCGGCCGCGTTCGAGGTGCGACGGGCGCGGTGGGAGGGGATCCGGCCGCGTTTGACTGCGCGCGATCCGCCTCGGGCATGAGCATTTCCACAGTGCCGCGCCGGGGAGATTCGCTGGCGGCGGGACCGCCGCACTCACAGATGAATTACGGCGCGGCGGGTCCGGCTGAATGCTCTTTGCGCGAGGCGCGGAAAATCCCGTGTTTCGGCGCGAACAACAGCGAGCCTACAAAGCCGAGCGCCTGGGTCAGCACGATACAGGCCCCGGTCGATCCATCGATGTGATAGCTGATGAAAATTCCTAACACGGTCGATGTGACGGCCGCGCAGACGGAGATGATGAGCATGCGGTCGAAACGATCCGTCCACAGATAGGCGATGCTGCCAGGAGTGATGAGCATGGCCACCACCAGGATGATGCCGACGGCTTTCAAGGCCACCACGATGGCCAGCGAGAGCAGGCTGAGCAGCAGGTAGTTCAGGAAACTGGCGGGCAGGGCGAGCACGCGCGCCTGACCGGGATCGAAGCAAACCAGCAGCAGGTCGCGCCGCAGCAGCAGGATGATCGCGATGATCGCGCCGCCTAGCAGAAAGGTTTCCGTCCGCTGGCCATGCGTGATGCCGAGGATGTTTCCGAACAGGATGTGATCGAGATGCATGTCTGAGTCGGTCTGGCTGAAGAGCACCAGGCCGAAAGCAAACAAGCCGGTGAAAACGACGCCCATCACGGTGTCCTCCTTGATCCGGCTGTTCTGTTTGATGAAGCCGGTGCTGACCGCACAGAGCAGGCCTGAGGAAAACGCGCCGAACGCAAGCGGCAGCCCGGCGATGTAGGCGAGCACGATGCCCGGCAGCACCGCGTGCGAGATCGCGTCGCCCATCAGCGACCAGCCTTTGAGGATGAGGAAACACGAGAGCATCGCGCACATCGCGGCGATCACGCTGCCGACGAGCAGCGCGTCCCGCATGAAGGCGTATTGCAGGGGCTCAAGCAGGGTTTGCATCGGGAGATGGGGATTGTTTCGCCCGACGTTTCGAGGCGAGGATGCCGTGCTTCGGCGCGAAGACGAAGGTGGCGAGGAAGACGATCGTTTGCAGCGTGACGATGCAGCCGCCGGTGGCGCCGTTGAAAAAGTAGCTGGCGTAGGCACCCGCGAGCGAGGTGACAACACCCATCAGTGATGACAACCACAGCATGGTGCTGAAGCGGTCGGTTAGAAGATAGGCCGTCGCTCCAGGCGTGACGAGCATCGCCACGACGAGGCAGGCCCCCACCGTCTGCAACGCCGCCACTGCGGTGGCGGACAGCAGGGTGAGCAGCGTGAGATGCAGCAGGCGCACCGGCAGTCCGAGCGTGCGGGCCTGGTTCGGATCGAAGCAGAAAAGCATCAGGTCCTTCCATTTCAAACCTAACACAATCAACGTCACCGCGCTGATGATGAGCACCTGCAGGATGTCCGGATCCGAAATGCCGAGGATGTTTCCGAAGATGATCGTCTTCAGGTCCACCCGCGCCGGATAGATCGAGATCAGCAGCAGGCCGAGGGCGAAGAAGGTGGTGAACACGATGCCGATCGTCGCGTCCTCGCGGATGCGGCTCTGGCTTTTCACGAATGCCATCGCTCCCGCCGCGAGCAAGCCGGCGACGAAGGCACCGAGCGCGAACGGCAGTCCGAACATGTAGGCTAGCGCGACGCCGGGCACCACCGCGTGGGACAGTGCGTCGCCCATCAGCGACCAGCCTTTCAGCGTGATGAACGAGGAAAGGAATCCGCAGACGCCGCCGATCAGCGCGCTGACCCAGATGGCGCGCAGCATGTAGTCGTAGTGCAGTGGCGTGAAGATATCCGCGATCATCATTCGTTTTCCTCGCGCTGTTTGACGATGTCCTCGCGGCCCTCGCGGTTGGTGTATTCGAGGTGGCCGTCTTTTCCAAAAACCAGCGGGCGCTCGTCGTCAGTTAGAACACGCACGGCGCGGCCGTCGTGGTCCTGGATGGTGGATTTTTCGAATTGGAACTGCCGCAGCACGCCGCCGAAGGCAAGGGTCAGGTTTTGCTCGGTGAAGACCTCCGCGGTGGTTCCGTAGGCGAGCACGGTCTTGTTGATGAGCACCACCTGATCGCAGAATTCCGGCACACTGCCGAGGTTGTGGGTGGAAACGAGGATGATGCAGCCCGCCTCCCGCAGCTCGCGCAGCAGGGCGATGATGGCCTCCTCGGTTTTCACGTCCACGCCGGTGAACGGTTCGTCCAACAGAATAATCCGCCCGCCTTGGGCGAGCGCGCGGGCGAGGAAAACGCGCTTTTTCTGGCCGCCGCTGAGCTCGCCGATCTGGCGGTGGCGGAAGTCCCACATCGAGACGCGGCGCAGGCTGTCCTCGACGGCCGCCTTGTCCGCCGCGCGCGGGATGCGCAGGAAATTCATCGCGCCATAACGGCCCATCATCGTCACGTCCCAGACGCTGACAGGGAACTGCCAGTCGACCTCCTCCGCCTGCGGCACGTAGGCGACGAGATTCTGTTTGAGCACCTCGCGCACCTGCAGATCGTTGATTTTCACCGATCCCGCAGAGGGCTTCACGAAGCCCATGATGCTCTTGAACAGCGTGGATTTTCCGCTGCCGTTGATACCGACCAGCGCGCAGATGGTGCCGCCTGCGAGATGGAACGTGGCGTCATGAAGCGCGCGGTGGCCGTTCGAATAGGCGACCGAGACGGAATCGACATCAAGCTTGAGCGCGGTCATTTTCCTTGGGTGAATCCTTTCACGATGGTGTCCGCGTTGGCTTCCAACAATTTCAGATAGGTCGGGGCCGGGCCGGACGTGTCGGTCAGCGAATCAACATACAACACGCCGCCGTAGCGCGCGCCGGTTTCCTTCGCCACCTGTTTGGCGGGCTTGTCGCTGACGGTGCTTTCCGAAAACAGAACGGGGATTTTGTTAGCGCGCACGCTGTCGATCACCTTCTGGACCTGCTGCGGCGTGCCCTGGGCGTCGGCGTTGATGGGCCATAGGTAGAGCTGCTTCAGGCCGTAGTTCGCGCAGAGGTAGGAAAACGCGCCTTCGCTGCTCACCAGCCAGCGCTGGTTCTCGGGAATGACCGAGAGTTTTTTGCGGACCGGTTCGTCGAGCGCCTGGATCTTCGCGAGGTAGGCGGCTGCGTTTTGGTTATAAACGGCCTCGTTCGGCGGATCGAGTTTCACCAGCGCCTTGCGGATGTTTTCCACGTAGATCGCCGCGTTGGCGGGCGACATCCACGCGTGGGGGTTCGGTTTGCCGGTGTAAGGGCCCTCGCTGATGCCCATCGGCGTGATGCCTTCCGTTAGCACTGCGCCGGGAACGCCCTTCACGTTTTGGAAAAATTTCTCGAACCACAGTTCCAGATTCATGCCGTTCCAGAGCACCAGATCGGCGCTCTGGGCTTTGACGATGTCCTTGGGTGTCGGTTCGTAACCGTGGATTTCGGAGCCGGGTTTGGTGATGGATTCGACTTCGGCGGCATCACCCGCCACTTCGCGAGCCATGTCGGCGATGATGGTGAAACTGGTGACGACGCGCTTTTTCCCGGAATTCGGAGTTTTCGCGGGCCCGTCGCAGCCGGTGACGAGCGCGGCGCACAGGGCGAATCCCAGGAGGTTGAAAAAACGGAAAACGGAACTCACGGCGGTAAAGTGGTGGGCAATATTGTTCATGACAACGTATAATTTTAGGCGAGGCTAAATTTCAAATTACAATTTTACGCTCATGCCGAGGAAAGGAGTCACGTCGGTGGAAGCATCTGTCAGGCCAATGCGGACGCCGCCGTCCAACTGGAACGTTTCAAACGGAGCCCAGGTGCAGCCGGTGTTGAAATAGGCCTCGGTCTCAGAGGCTGCGTCGGTATTGAAAACGCCGACCAGCTCGAAAAACGCCGCGGTCCGCTCGGTAATCGCGTGGCTGGTGGTGGCCGAGGTCACAAAGACCGGGTGGTAGCCGCTGCCGTCTTCATCGAGATCAAGATCGATCTCCCCCATCACGGCGCAGCTCCAGCCCGCCGGTCCGTCGAAGCCGAATGGGACGATCAGGCCGCCCTCGACCTCGCCATTTCCCAAATCCCCACTCGCCGTCGGCAGCTTAATGAAGGGCATCAGGGCGAGGGCGGTCGGGCCGTCGTCGTTCCCCCAGAGGTTCTGCTTGAGGCGGATTTCCATGTCGCCGAAGGCCTCGGCACCGCTCTCCTCGTGAGTGAATGCAGGCAGCACGAATTGCAGATCGGTGTTCCGGGCGATGCCGATTTTTGCATTCATTTCGGCGAAATTGAACGTGTTGTTGCCGCCGTCACGATCCCAGTTCGCCAATTCCATTTCGAACTGGAAATGCCCGCAATCGACGGTGTGGGGGCTTTCCGTTGTGTCGGGACGATCGGTGCTGAGCGGCCGCAGACCGTCCGCGGAGGCGATAGCGGGCAGGAGAAATCCGGCGATGAGGGCGACGGAATGAGAGCGGGAAACGTTGGTGGGGCGTGGAAGTCGAGTCATGACCTGATGAACTTAGCCTTGGCTAAATTTTGTAGTCAAGGCGTAACACGAGGCGGTTTCTGCAAAATCACCCGAACACCGCCGCCACATGGAAGGCCGCGGCGAAGATGATGAGCTGCACTCCACCCAGAGCCAGCAGCCGGTTGAACGCCGGACCGGGAGGGAACGTCATCACACCCCAGATGATCCGCAGGCCTAACAAAAATACCGGCGCTCCGGCGATCGCCAGCGGCGGATGGCCGAACGCGATCCACGCCAGCCCCGCGAACGCCGCGATCTTCACTTCCAGCCAGATCACCGCCACCGCCACTTTTGGACCGAAGCGGACGGCGAGCGTGCGTTTTCCAGTCGTCGCGTCCTCCTCGCGATCGCGCAGGTTGTTGATGGAAATCAGGACCGCTGATAGGAGTCCGATCTGCAGGCCTAGCAGAAGCGCCTCGCGCGGCCAGATTCCCGTCTGGATGAAAACCGTACCCGTCACCGCGACCAGCCCGAAGAACCCGATCACGAAAATTTCACCCATCCCGCGATACGCCAGCGGAAACGGCCCGCCGGTGTAGCCATAGGCGAGAAACAGCGAGGGAATGCCGATGGCGATGATCGGCCAGCCGCGTTCCTGATAGAGAACCACGCCGCAGGCCACCGCAATGACGAGAAACACCGTGGCGAGCCGCATCACGGTTTTCGATTCCATCATTCCCGAGGCAGTCACCCGCGTCGGGCCGAGGCGACGCTCGGTGTCCGCGCCCTTTTTTGCGTCGATCGCATCGTTGAAAAAGTTCGTTGCGATCTGAATGGCGATCGATCCGCCGACGGTGCACAACGCAAGCAGGAGATTGAAATTTCCGCTGAGTTTCCAAGCCAGCACGCACCCCACCCACACCGGCACGATGGCGGCGGGCAGCGTTTTCGGCCGGGAGGCGAGCAGGCAGGCTTTGATGGAGGAACCGGTCACGCGCGGAGTGAAACCCGAACGCCCCGCCGGAATCGACCCATTTCGCGATCTCCTCATGGATTGCCGAAAAAACCGCCGGAACAGGTTTTTTGTAATGCACCGCTCTCCCAAGTCGTTACCCTACCGAGTCTTTTGTGATATCCCATGAAAACCTACACTCTCACGGTCAATGGCAAGCGGCTGGAGGCGTCCGTCGCCGAGGACACACCGCTGCTCTGGGTCCTGCGTGACACGCTGGGCCTTGTCGGCACGAAATTCGGCTGCGGCGCCGGCCAGTGCGGCGCCTGCACGATCCACCTCAACGGCAAGGCCACGCGCTCCTGCCTGCTGCCGGTTTCCGCCGTCGGCGAAGCGAAAATCACCACCATCGAGGGCCTCGCGGAATCCGCGAAACTCGTCCCGCTCCAACAGGCGTGGTGCGACCTCGACGTCGCCCAATGCGGCTACTGCCAGGCCGGCCAGATCATGAGCGCCGCCGCCCTGCTCGCCGAAAAACCGAAACCCACCGACGCCGACATCGACGCCGCCATGCAGGGAAATCTCTGCCGCTGCGCCACCTACAAGCGCATCCGCCAAGCCATCCACACCGCCGCCGCCGTATGAACATCACCGACTCCCTCACCCATACCGACCGCCGCGGATTTTTCAAAACCACCGCACTCGCCGGCGGCGGACTTCTGCTAGGCGGCTGGTTCCCGGAAAAGGCAGCGGCCCAGGAAGCGGCGGCCGCGTCGTTTTCGCCTAACGTTTTCATCCGCATCTCCTCGCAGGGAGCGGTCACGCTTTTCGCAAAAACCCCGGAAATCGGCCAAGGCGTGAAAACCTCGCTGCCGATGATCGTGGCAGAGGAACTCGAGGTGGACTGGGAAAAAGTCACCGTCGAGCAGGCCCCGATCGATCCCCGCTTCGGCGGCCAGACGGCGGGTGGCAGCACTACTATTCCCAGCAATTACGACCGCCTCCGCCGCCTCGGCGCGGTGGCGAAAACCATGCTCGTCACCGCCGCGGCTAACACCTGGCAGGTCCCTGCCGACGAATGCGCCGCCGCTTCCGGAGTCGTCACCCACGCCAAGTCCGGGCGGAAAATGAGCTACGGCGAGCTCACCGAGGCCGCTTCGAAGCTGCCGGTGCCGGACGAAAAAGCCGTGAAGCTCAAGGACCCCGCGGATTTCAAAATCCTCGGCCGCAGGATCACCGGCGTGGACAATCCGAAGATCGTCACTGGCGAACCGCTTTTCGGCATCGATCAGAAACTGCCGGGGATGGTTTATGCCGCCTATGTCCGCTGTCCGGTTTTTGCTGGAAAGTTGAAGGACGTAGATCTCGACGCGGTGAAAAAATCGCCAGGTGTTAGCGACGCGTTTGTCATCGAAGGCACCGGCGATCATTACGGCCTTCTATCCGGCGTGGCGATCATCGGCGATTCCACTTGGAGTGTTTTCAAAGCGAAAAAGGCACTGAAGGCGACATGGGACGATGGCGGCCACGGCGCGGAAAGCAGCGCGGAGCAGGAGAAAAAAGCGGTCGAAGCCATCAAGGGCAAAGCCGCGAAGGAAATCCGCCGCGACGGTGTGTTAGGTGAATTTCCCGCCGACCTGCGCAGCGTGGACTCCGTCTATTACTACCCGCACCTCGCCCACGCGAACCTGGAGCCGCAAAACTGCACGGCGGTTTTCAAGGACGGGAAACTCGAAATGTGGGCACCCACCCAGAATCCTGGCAGCGGCATCGACGGTATCGCCAAGGCACTTAAAATCCCCAAGGAATCGATCACCCTGCATCTCACCCGCATCGGCGGCGGCTTCGGCCGGCGGCTGATGGTGGACTACATGCTGGAATGCGCGGAGATCGCCCGCCGGCTCGACGGCAAGCCGGTGAAAGTCACCTGGGACCGCGAGCAGGATTTCCAACACGACTATTATCGATCCGGCGGCTGGCACCACCTGCGTGGTTGGGTGGATGTGGCGGGAAAAATCGCGGGCTGGGCCGATCATTTCATCACCTACGGCCTGAATTCCGACGAGCGCCCCGGCAACGGCGCGGATGTCGGCGGTGGCGAGCTGCCCGCGGGCTTCGTGCCTAACTTTCTGTTGGAGCGCACCATCCTGCCGAGCAACGTGCCGCTCGGTTATTGGCGCGCACCGGGTTCCTGTGCGATCGCCTGGGCATTCCAGAGTTTCATCGACGAGCTCGCCCACGCGGCCAAGCGCGATCCACTCGAATTCAAGCTCGATCTGCTAGGCCCCGACCGCGACGTTTCTCCGTCAGGCGGCCGCGGCAGGCCCTATAACACGATGCGGATGAAACGCGCGCTCAAGCTCGCCGCCGAAAAAGCCGGCTGGGGGAAAAAGATGCCGAAGGGCAGCGGCCAAGGGATCGCTTTTCATTTCAGCCACGCCGGATACGTCGCGGTGGTGGCAGAGGTCAGCGTCGATGCCAAGGGCGTGCTGAAAGTGGAGAAACTCACCGCCGGCGTGGACGTCGGACCGATCCTCAACCTCAGCGGCGCGGAAAACCAGGTGGAAGGCTCGATGCTCGACGGCCTGAGTGCCGCGTGGTTCCAGGAAGTGCTCATCGCCGACGGCCGCGTGCAAAACACCAGTTTCGCCGATTACCCGCTGCTGCGGATTTCGGACGCGCCCAAGGTGGAAGCGCACTTTTTCAAATCCGATTTCCCGCCCACCGGCCTCGGCGAGCCCGCGCTGCCGCCGACCGCGCCCGCCGTCTGCAATGCGATCTTCGCTGCGACCGGCAAGCGAGTTAGAAAACTGCCGCTCTCGAAGGAAAACCTCAGCCAGACCTGACTCGTGAGCGACTGGCCCTTCCTCCTCGACTTCGCGCGGCAACACGCGGGGCAGCCGATGGCGCTCGCTTCGTTGGTCGCCCGCGAAGGCTCCAGCTATCGGATGCCCGGTGCGAGGATGTTGGTCACGGCGGATGGAAATTTTTCCGGAACTCTGAGCGGCGGCTGCCTGGAGGAAGGAATCGCACAAGTCGCCCAACGCGTGCTCGCCAGCGGCCACCCGGAAACATTGCACATCGACACCCGCCCGCACTTCGGCTGCCCGGGGAACCTGCGGGTGTTCGTGGAGCCGGTGGCGAATGAATTGTTAGCGCGGACGTTTTCCCACGTTTCGGAACGCCGCGAATTCCACCTCGCGACGTTCTTCCAAGGCGCGGGAACGCGGATTTTCCGTGAGGACGAAGAGGATCCTAACCAGAGCGGCGTCCTGATCGAGAAGGTCGAACCCCGCCCGCGGCTGGTCGTGATCGGCTGGACGTCGGATAGCGATTTGCTGCTGAAGATGGCACCGCTGTTAGGTTGGGAGCTTCATCGCGTTTCCAGAACGGAGCAGGCCGCGGTCGCCGGCGAAGCGGTGACGGTCTGCGCGGATGACGAGTTCGTGGAAAAGTTCCCCGCGGATCCGATGACCGCCGTGCTGATCATGACGCACCGGCTGACCACCGATCTCGGATTTCTGAAAAAGGTGCTGCCGGAGAGCTACGGCTACATTGGTTTGCTAGGATCACGACGCCGCCGGGAAACCTTGCTGGCGGAAGCCGGCGCGTGCGGGTTACTCGAAGATCCATCAGTGGCGGAGCGGCTTTACGCGCCGGTCGGCCTCGATCTCGGCGGCGAACATCCGGCCACCATCGCGCTCTCGATCGTCGCGGAAATCCAGGCGGTTTTCACAGGCTCCTCCGCCGGATTTCTGCGGGACCGCTTGGGCATCATCCACCACCCGCCAGCCGCGAAGACGCGATGAAAACAGGCGCGCTCATCCTCGCCGCCGGTGGCGCCAGCCGTTTCGGCGGGCCGAAGCAGTTGTTGGAGATCGGCGGCGAAACGTTGATCGACCGCGCGTGCAAAACGGCGCTGGCAGCGGGTTGCGAACCGGTGCTGCGGGTGCTCGGATCCCGCGCGGAGGATATTTCACAACGGCCGCAGCTCCCGGACGTCACGACCCTCGTTCACGAAAACTGGCAGGACGGCATGGGCAGCTCGCTGGCGGCGGGGATCTGCCGTTTGTTGGAAATCGAGCCGGAGTGCGATGCGGTTTTCATCCTTCTCGCCGATCAGCCGCTGGTTTGCTCCGGACTGTTGGAGACGATGCTGCCGCTGCTGGAGGAGCATTTCTCGATGGTGATCTGCGAATACGGCGAAGGCAGCGGCCCGCCCGCGCTCTTCAAATGGCCACATTTTCCCGAACTGATGGAACTCACCGGCGATCGCGGAGCCAAGTCCCTCGCGGCGAAACACCCGGGAGCCGTGGCGTGGTTCCCGTTTCCCGAAGGCGCGTGCGACATTGATTCGCAGGAGGCTTGGGAAAAATTCCAATCAACCCACAAATCCCATGTCCCCAATCACTGACAACCCAACCCTCCGTCGTTTCGAACTCATCGAAGAGGGCAAGCTGGCGTTCGCGGACTACCGGCTGAACGGTGACGTATTGATCCTGCCTCACGTGGAGGCGGATCCGGCGCTGCGCGGAAAAGGAACGGCGGGTCGGTTGATGACCGGGGTGTTGGAACTCGCGCGCGAACGCGGCTGGAAGGTGCGGCCGGTCTGCGGTTACGCGGCGGCTTTCATCCAGCGGCATCCGGAATACCGGGATTTGTTAGCGTGATGGTTACAAACATTCGGAAGAAATCCAGTCGCCAGCGGATTCGCGGATCGATGAGATCGCGCGCATGACCATCCTGTTTGTGGGCGTCGCCTTGATCGTTGCGCTTTTTGTCGGCCGCTTTCTTTTTGGCATCATCTTCACGGACTCTGAGGATTTCTGGGACTGTGTCGGATTTGCCCTGACGCCGGATATTTTCTCGCTCTTCCGGGGCCAGTATTTGGAGGACATGGGTAAATCGTTCCGATTGAGCGCCTTCATTCTGGCTACGGCAGGTTCTGGTGGCCTGGTCTATTGGGGGCTGACGACTTTGATCGGCTGATACGACGCCCACCGGAAACAAAGGATTTTTAGGGATTGCCAGTCTGCTAGGGATGTGGCATGGAGTCTCTGAACATTTTAAACATCATGAACAGCCACATCAACAATCCCTACGCCGTCGGCATGATTTCCGAATTGCCGGAAACAGTACGCGCCGAGTTCATCCGCAAGACTTATGCGCACCTTGCCGGGGCGGTCGGCCTATTTGTGGCGCTGGAATGGGCGTTCCTCAGCATGGGCTTGGGAGAAACGGCATTGGGACTCCTTGGTGCCAGCAGTTACTCGTGGTTGATGGTGCTGGGTGCCTTCATGGTGGTCTCCTGGGTGGCGGAGCGGTGGGCGACAAATGGATCTTCCCAAGCGATGCAATACGCCGGACTGGCGCTCTACACGGTGGCGGAGGCGTTGATTTTCCTGCCGATGATCGTGCTCGCGATGGTCATGACCGGGGACGGGTCGCTGATTCTTCAAGCGGGACTGGTCACGGCGGCCATGGTGATCGGCATCTCGGCGGTGGCGCTGACGACGAAGAAGGACTTCAGTTTCCTCGGCGGGTTTCTCAAGATCGGCGGCTTCGTGGCACTGGGGCTGATCGTGGCGTCGTTCATCCTGCCGATTTCCCTCGGCCTGTGGTTTTCCGCGGCGATGGTGATTTTCGCCTCCGGCTCGATTCTCTATAACACCAGCAACCTGATCCACCGCTATCAGCCGGGCCAGCACGTCGCGGCTTCGCTGTCGCTCTTCGCCAGCATCGC
>Ga0123337_10003357_pt1 | contig 17148 bp, 7 predicted proteins | sample frozenSSSSmetaG_FD_89792 | JGI IMG/M metagenome (GOLD analysis project Ga0123337, IMG submission 89792) | Glacier valley bacterial and archeal communities from Borup Fiord, Nunavut, Canada, to study Microbial Dark Matter (Phase II) -... | ecosystem: Environmental > Aquatic > Freshwater > Ice >... | reverse complement strand
GCATATATATGTCAAACATTACGTTATCATCTTGAGAACCCTGAATAGAAGAAGTAGATGCTAGACTTAAAAGAAAGTCCTTTACCGTTTGTCGGTCGAATATTTTGTGATCCCGCTGGTTAAAGAAGTTGCAAATACAATTGTAACATGACGTTGAACATGCACCATCCTTATTATTCCCTTGCTCATCAAAGTGCAAAATATCTAAAGCTTTAACTGCAATTCGCTTTAATAAATCCGCATCCCTTACAACTGAAGAAAGTGTTCCTGTACCTCCTTCCGATGTTTCAAATATGATAAGCTTTCCGTTTTGACCAACGATGGGTTGATAGAAACCATTAATTTCATTATCATCTAAATTCATAACAGTGCATACACTTTGAATGAAAGCATTTGCAAGAGTTTTAGCAAATACCTCTTCTTCTCCAACAAATGCTTCTGCTAGTTGAATCGTAATGACATCATTACGCGATTCAGTTAGCAGAGAAACATTTCTATTAATCTGAGCAGCAGTCAATCTTTTCTCAACCAAATATTCATCAAATTTATAAATGGGAACCCATGTAAGATTTACCGTATCAAGCATAAAACCTTTATCACCCTTGCTGTAATCAGCCATTTGACCTAAATTTAAATGATTCATTTCACCGCTACGTTCAAAAGAAATTCTGCAAATACTATTTCCGGCACTTATCACTTCATTAACTTCTGCTTTGCCTGTTGGCTTGTAACTGTGGATTACCTTATAACCACCTTTTAATCTTTCTTCCTCATCGGCTGTAATCCTATTTCTTTTATTTGCTCTCATCTTAGGGAATTTCATTACACTTACTGGTGTTTGAGATTCCCAAACGGAGCCGCAGTTTGGACAGTTTGAAGGTATTTGTCTTCCGGCACCTAATTTCTCTACATGTTCACAATCCTCGCATACTACTGCCATAAATTTATTGGTAGGGTCAACTTCTTTACTTACTGATTGTATAGCATATTTCAACCCTCCATAATAGAGTGTATTTAATGGAGCAAACTCGCGTATGGCAATAGCATGATCTCTTGAAATTTCTTCTTCATCTCCTTTGTGCAACATACGCACAGAAGTTACTTTTGATGGGAAAGCATAGTTGGGTAAAAAGCCAACCTGTGACAAATAACGATATACATAAAAATCTTCTTTGCCTTCTTTTAGATTGTTATTTCTTTTCTCCAAAGCATTTCTTCTGCCAGGTAATGAATAATCTGTGTTCCCTTCAGTTCTGATTCGATTATCTATCTCCTCGATTTCCTTTAACGATTCTCTATAGTCCCCTCTCATTTTATTGAAAGCTGAATCGAAATAATATGCAAACTGGCCAACCTGATCTTCGATACCTTTCCAAGTTATCTGACCATTGGAATCTTCAATCTCTTTACCAAAAGCTTCCCTAATATTTCTTAGAATAGAATTCTTATTGCGCTGAATGGAATCGACCAAATCTTCAATATAATCTTTCATCATTGGCAATTCTGCCCTGTCACTGAAATCAATAAATTGCCTTGGCTGGGTCAACAGTTTTTTATCAACAGTTTGCAAGACCAATGAATTAACATGGGCTTCAAATAAAGTAGTATTGGCCAGATTGAAGCGAGGCACACTAATTTTACCAGATACAATTTCAACCGGACGGTTGTAATAATACTGGTCATGTACACCACGGCTTGAACCTGAGCCACAGAATGTCTGAATAATAGAGCCTTGTCCACTTCTACCTGCACGACCTGCTCTTTGCGCATAGTTGCTTGGACTTGGGGGGACATTTCTTAAATAAACCGAAGATAATGTTCCAATGTCAATACCTAATTCCATAGTGGGAGTTGCAATCAGAAATTGAATTTCGGGTGGATTTTTTTTGAACTTGTTCTCTTTTATTTTCCTATCCTGTCCTTTTACCTGACCGGAGTGGTCTTCGGCAATAATATTATCCCTGCCATCGAATGGTTTTGTGTATTGAATTGTATAGAAGTTTTCTTCAGTTGTAGCAGTTACCAAAACATCTTTACAAGCTGGCATTACACAGTATTGAACAACATCCCAATTGTATTTCGAACCACACTTTTTACACTGGTATTTAAATTCATTTTTGGGAGTCTGAATTAAAATCATATCGGGCTCAATAAAGTAAATTTCCTCATACTGTTCCTTCTGTTTAGATAGGTAGCCCATTTTAAGCAAGAAGTCTCTTGTCTGTTGAATAACTTTTACAACATCATCTGTATCTTCTATATTAAGGCACTTTTTCACCCAAAGACCTAAAGCTCTTGAGCCATCAAATGCATGAAAATTAAATGTTGGAGATCTGAGAAATTTATCTTTTCCTGCGTTTGAATACATACCAACTTTTGTTTCCTCGATTGCTTCAAAAATTCTTTTTTCAGGAGCTTTCTGTTCTATAAAATCAATAACCTGCTGTTTAAATGTAGACTTGTCAATAAGATTTGGATGTCCAATTGCCATTTCGCTTCTAAAGATTTCCATAAAGCCTAGTATATAATCTTTCAGCAAAGGCTTAGCCCTGTCTTTCAATTCTGAAAACAATTCCAATTCAGGCTGCACTATAATTTCATTTAATGCTTCATAAGTTGCTTCTAATAACCCTACATCTTCTAGATTGATGCTTATGAATCGTTTTGTTCCCCTTATTTCCACATACAAATAAGTTTCCAAGTATTTAAGATATTTCTCCTTAAACATTCGTCTTTGTGCAAATGGAATTGTTTTCTCATATTCTGCATCAATGATATGCGGATACAATAAGTCTGGAATACTCTTGACCGGAAGAAATGTGGTTTGCTGTTTCAGAACATTATATAATGCTCTTCTAAAATAAATTTGATTGTACCAATGATCTAAATGCCCGGCCTGAAAAGCAGCATCCTGCCTGTTATCAGTGAAGCCTATAACCTTTCTTTCATTTGCAGGCGATGCTCCCAAAGATGCAGTTACTATAACATTGGTACCAGTTGCTCGACCAATGGAATTGAGCAAAAATAATTTCGAATACTCTGCAGAACTACCTGCATGTTCTGTTCTACAAGAAGGACAATAGGACAATGGAAATGGCATTAAAGTACCTGTCTCATCATCATCATCATCATGATAGTATGTAAAAGTATTTTCCTGTGCATCCAAAATCCCCAATACCGGCCTTTTGTCTTTATAAGAACTTTTTAATTCTCTTCTTTTAGGAGTTAACCAATGCTCGGGCACCTTATCTAAACTCTCTTTAAACTTTGGCGAATAATAGCCAGATTTGTCTTTACTAGCATCATCCTGAAATGTCCATGGATTTGCTTCATTGGTTTGTTCATCATATCGCATTCCATAATACTCCTCACCGCAGGTCCGACAAAAATGCAAAGGATATAAAGTAGTAATCCCTCTGCCTTCTTTTTCGCATTTTGGGCAAGTGGTTTCTCCGCTATCGCTTAGGTAGTCACAATTTTCTGTTAAACATCCCCTCAATTCAGAACCCTGGTTATAAAAGGCATGTACTTTGGGAACAAAACGTGGCACTTCTCTACCCATTTCAGACATTACAGTACCCATCATTCCCAATATCAAGCCTGCCTGAATCTCAAGTTTACATTCCTCCACTGTGTTATTTGGGCGAATGACTTGTTTGTAATTTTCTGCCAGTTTTCCAAAGTCTTTTACATCCTTTAAAGACTGCTCTAAAAAGCTCAATATTTTTGATTTCTTCAGTTCTTCTCCTAAAGAGAGATTGTCTATTTTCCCGTTATAGGAATGACCCATTAATGGCTCAAACAATGAGAGTACTGTAACAACATTTTCACTGTCGAATGATTCAAATTCTTCTTCTGAAATAGAAATCGTAGACGCAATAACATCACCGTTAAACTCAATAGTTTTGTCTTCTTCTTCCACCACTACGTTGGCAGCATAAAAATCTTCCCCAAAAATACGGGTAGCAAAACCTGCGACAGCATCGGCAGAACCAGCACCATCCGAATCATTAGCCATAGTAGCTGATGTGCCTATACAAAGTAGTTTGCCCTTAGTTTCAGTTTTCTGTTTTAATCTGCGTATTAGAAAAGCAACATCGGCACCTTGTTTACCACTATATGTATGCAATTCATCCAATACTAAGAAACGTAGGTTTCGTTTAATCTCCTCCCTAAACAAAGCAGCGTCATCATTTCGGGTGAGCAACAATTCCAACATAACATAATTGGTTATTAAAATATCGGGTGGTGTTCTTCGTTGCTGTTCCCTATCAATAATTTCTGAATTGTTCGGCAATGCATCTTCACCAAATACATCTTTGTAAGCCCTTAAAGCTTCTTCACCTGTATGCTGTGTATCACCAGTGTACAAGCCAATAGTTAAGCCTGAATCATTTAGTTTTTTTGCCAACTCTTCATATTGGGTATTGGCCAAAGCATTCATAGGGTAGATAATTATAGCTTTTATTCCCTTCACCCCTTTGGCAGACTGCTCCAGACAATGACTTACAATGGGTAACTCAAAACAAATGGATTTGCCCGAACCTGTACCGGTGGTTACGATGAGATTTTCTTTTTTATGTGAAACTATTTCAACGGCCTTTTGCTGATGGGCATAAGGAATAAATCCAGGATATACATTGGCACAATTGGGATGCAGCCAGTTTTTTTCTATTAACTCTGTAATCTGTAAACCGGCTTTGAAACGTTTACTGATTTGAATAACCGGTTCCTGCCAAAGCATGTTCCTCTTATTGATGCCAGTGTCTACAAATGCTCTGATTCTTTCATTTTTGAAAATCTGAAAGGTTTGGATATAGCTTTTGTATTGCTCCTTAACGGCCTTGTATATTTTAAATGGGTCCATATTCTAAATAATTTTTGAAACGATAAAGCCTATTAACATGGCTACAGAAACACTAAGTAACGTGCCTACCAGCACATATTCGCTCATCTTTTGTTCTCCTTCTTTCAATCGTATAATTGACTTGGCAGCTATCAATAAACCAATAGCTTCGTATTGAGTGATTAATACCAGAAAAAAGATTATGAGTCTTTCTAACATGCCAATCCATGTTCCTGCATTTTCCAAACTTTGTTCACTATGATTTTCAATTTTATCTCTGAATTGTTTTGTTAGCATTCCTACTATAATTCCAACAGGGTTAGTTAAAAATATTAATGCAATTCCAACTACCCACAGCTTGGGTTCTATCATACAAGTTTGGAATAACTTTATTGGAGTGAAAGCTTCCGGAAATTTTAAGAGCCAGAGAACTCCAATTACGAGTAGATGCAGCAACTGGTCTATAGTAAAATAAATTATGCTGTCTTTACGGTAGCTTTTCCACCAGTCAATAAGGCCATGGCTAAAAAAAATGATTACTGGTACCCACCATGTATCGAAGCATGTAAACCAGGCTGCTACCAGAGTAGTTAGTCCAATATGCCACCAAAATTCTTTAGCTTCAAGGTGTTTTTGTCTTCTTGCATCGACCCATTTCTTAGGTTGAAGCACAAAATCGGTGAGTAGGTGTGCTGCCAATAATCGGATTAGCCAAATAATTGAATTATCCATTGTTGTTATTTAATAATTGAATACTTTGTTCATACAACCCCAAAAGCCCCTCAATTTGCTTCCAACCCATGCTTTGCACATGGCGATTTACTGTTGACTGCGACTTCTTAACCAATTTTGCTGTTTCTGTCTGCGTTCGATGGTTGAGCAGATGCTGCATTACCTCTGCTTGCTTCATAGTGAGGGACTGAAATAGGTAATCCGTAAACAAGCTGATAGTTTGAAGTGTGATATTAGTCTTAGTGTCTCCACATTGCATATTCAGTCGTTTCTCACTTTTTGCAAGTTCGTCAAAGCTCCTCCCTGATAATACAAAAGCCTCTCCTTGGGCGTTAGCCAATTGTGTAATGGGTAGTTCAACGGCACCTATACCAATGGATATTCTTACATCTGTTTGTACTTCAGGCCGATCTTTTTCAAATAATTTGGCTTCGGTACGTAGTTTCAGGGCCAAGCGATAAGTTGAAAAAGGGTCAGGCAAATAGCTTTGAAAGCTATCTCCCCTGTAAAAAAACACTTTTGCTGCGGCCTGACTGGCATAAATGGTTTGCTCCAATCTTTTACCTAATTCCTTGCCCCAGCTTGGCTCAGAGTTAACAATATCTGCAGTAATTACTGTTCTGAGGTTTAACATATTTCAAATATATGCATCTTTTAGGCTATTTTCAAAATTTATCGCCATAAAAGTAGATAATTTCAAATTATCGTATTATAAAGCGAATATTGTTAATTATGCTATTAAAACACGAATTAAAGTCAAAATGGCATACTGAATCGATTATTGTTTTATAATTGACACCTTAACTCGAACCCAAATAAACTCATCATAAAATATTTGCAAAATTCTTTCTTTTGGATGGATAGGTAAAAAATTTATCCTATAAGGATGGGTGCAGGAAATCTGTGCTTTAGCTGATCTAATTCTTTTTTTATTAAGGGAAGCAATTCTTCTCCTAACTCCCATAGTTGGGTGCTGCCGGGGTCTGGAAAATAACCTGTTGCCTCATAAGCTGCTTTTGCATTTATAATGGCTGTCTCAATCGCTATTGGATGAAAGTCGGGATTAAACCCTCCCTGAATTACTGATGGCAAATGAGGCTTCCAATTGCTACATTGATTTATGTTGGGCAACAAAGGCAATTGTGCCTTTGCATGAAAATACAACCACACTTCAAAACATGGATTGCTTTGAGCTACTTTCCAATGACGATGCTGTTCGCACTCTTGCCTTATTTCATGCAGTTGTTCTCTCCACCTATCGGTATCAATTATAAACCATAATCTATCTGTTTCATCACTTGCCTCTAACTCCTGCACTTTAGCTGCAGCTACATCAATTAATAAACGTGGAGCACTCCCAATTGCACTTACAACCGGAATAACTTTTACCCTCGATGACATGCCGTCGAAAAAACGGAAATAATCAGGTTCCCGATTTGTGCCTTCGCAAACGATAATAAATAGAAAGGCATCCCTGAAGGGTACTTTCTTTTCATAAGTAAATATCTTAGGCTTCGGCATATTTCTCCCAGTTTAAGTCTTTTAAATTCCCCAAAAAGGGGATGCCTCCGTAACGGCCATTTAGGTAACCTTTTCTTATATCAATTGTATGGTGTTCCTTAAATTCACTTAGTGCATATAATTCAGTAGCTCCTACTTTATTTTTTTCTGCAAACCAAATTTCATCAGGTCTAAAAATATCCTGGTCAAGTAAATTAGATTCATGTGTAGAAAAAATCAATTGCCCTTTCGTTTCTTCATCATGAGAAAACTTTTTGAGGAGTTCCTTTATTAATAAAGGATGAATACTTCGTTCGATTTCATCTACAAAATAAGTTTTACACTTATTTACGGCACTAAAAAGAGCAGGCAAATATTCCATTAATCTTCTTGTCCCATCAGATTCTTCTGAAAATTGAAATTTAACATTCCCACCATCTTCTCCATGAGAGAATAGGATTCTCTTCGCAACAGGCTTACCTTCTTCTAATACAAAAACGACTTCTTCAAATAGTGTACGTATAAATTTCATTTTGCCAGATTTTGCACGTAAATCAGCGGTTATTCTTTCAGCATCTTGTTTATTATCTTCTCCAAAATAATCTTCAATTGGAATTGTGTCAACATGAATGTCCTGAATTCCCGTATTAAAAGACCGCATTATGTCTCTTGCAAACTCATGGAAATTTTTATCTTTCTCTAATCTTAATACCATACCCCCTGGTCTTGAATGAGGTGATATCAATTCAAGACCTTTCTCAAACCAATCTAATGCACTTTTAAATGGATCAAAAACTTTGTTTTGTCTGTTCTTCATATGAAATAATACAGGTTTATTCCTTTCTAATATCTCATTCTTTAAAAAAGCAGGAAAAATAGATGCTTCCTTATCATCAGCTACTTCTTTTGAAAAGGTAAGTTCAATGTTTTTTTCAGTAACATTATCAGTACGAATGAATAAGATTTTATCTTCTTTTTTCCCCAAACCGCTTATTTGCAATTCTTCTTCAATGATAATGCCCTGGTTAATAGTTAATCCATAATAATAGGGAACATCGTCTTTTATAAACTCAATGCCTAAGTAAACGTCTTTGGTTTTACTTTCTTTATCAAATTTGAAAGTTTCTGTAATCAGCTCGATGGGCATTTCACCATCCATTACAAAGTCTTTCAAAATAGCCAATGCATTAATCAAATTACTTTTACCAGCCCCATTAGCTCCGTAGATGGCATTTAGTTTTAAGAGTTCAATACCATCCGCTTTAAAAACGTGATGGGGCAACCGGTTAAACCTGCCCGGAAGCATATTAAACTCAGTGAGTTCCTTAAAGGAAAACAAATTCTTAACAAGCAATCTAATTAGCATGGCGTGATATTTTCACGCAAAAATACATATTTAATTGACATTTGCTAGGTTATTTTGTTTTATTTTAGGTTTTGTGTGATAAATTTACGCCATTTTTCTCCTCCTTCATCCACGCAAACTCATCATACAACTGCAAAATGGTTTCTTTTGTGCGGTAGCTTCCATACTTAGCAATGTCTTTGCGTTTTACAATGGGGAAGGTTTCCAGTATATAATCCATCTCCTCTTTTTCTAAACCATATAGGTGGGCATAAATGGCATCAAGTGAACAAAATAGAGTGAACCTGTTTGAATCGGAGTATGTTGATGTTTTAATACTTTCAAAGTACTCTTCTCCAAATTGTTTTAAATCTTCATTATCACAAACAAGCTCAACAACTATTTTTTGAATTAACTCTCTCGTTCTTTCAGTGTATTTTAAAAGTGGAACTATTGCTAGTTGTTTAAATACAAAAAAGTTCAAATTTGAACCCCCTAATTTTTGGCGAACTATATAATCGAAAGGAAGTGATATGGTATTCGCAATTAAAAGATAGAAATTGGAGAAATCATTATTTCTTGGGAAAATTAATGTAATTGAATTTCCTACTGCAGAATATGGAAGGACAGAAAAGATAGCAGTACGATAATCTGTTAACCCTCTGCAAATGTTCCTAAATCCATAGAACCATTTTCTATTCGTCCATTTCCCGAAAGCCTTATTTACTTCACTTTGATTAACCCAATACCTTGGAAAAACAGAAAAATTAGATTTCTGCAATTCCATTGTTGAAGAATATATAGGTTGAGCCTTGGTATTAAATCTTACTTCCCTTGGAACATTTTTAAATGAGCCATACCTTGAGTTTAATAAGTAAACTAGCTTTGATTCATACAAAGGCAAATAGATACTCTCACCTCTAACAAATTGATTTTTTGAAATCTGGTATCCTTCCTCTTCTAATGTTTCATATTGTTTAAATAAATGACTTGCTCTTGTCATGTTAAAAGCTTCGCAATAAAGGTCAATTTGAAACTCGTTACTAACTTCTATATCATCGACTTCATTTATAATTGTTACATTTTCGTTGTATAAACGTCTCGTAATGTCAACATCTTTTTGCGAATTAAATGCAGGGCAGTTACTTGTATTAGGATTAAACAACTTAAAATCACTTGTTTCAAGAAAATAGTAATCGTTCTTGAGAATTTCCTCTGGTTGCCTTAGCCCAAATTTTATCTTAATCTTCCTGTCAGTTTTACATTTGCAAAAAGTTACAAGGACAAATCGAAGATTACGTTCAGCATCGAATAACACTTTCTTATTTTCATAATCATATAGACTTACAATTAGGTTTTCATCAATGCATTTAGTAAATAATGTCTTGTAAGTATCGTCCGTAGCAAATCCTGATTGAACGATTAAACCCCATGATGCATTATTATTTGTTATGTTTATTCCTTTTACTGTAAAAATTCCGTAAGTATTAAGGTTACCCTTTTTGACACTTTCATATTCATCTGAACCTTTTATAAACTTCGAGAAGAGCTCAATTTCATTTTTATACTTTTCCCAATCATTAAAGAGAAATTGATTATTTTGTTTTAATGCTTCTATTAGCTTCTTTCTTTTTTCTCCTTTTGCATCAGAAATGATATCATCTTTTCCTTTAAAAAATTTGACTTCTTCAGGCTGTACCTTTTCCCATGGCGGATTTCCTAACAAACAATCAAAACCACCTTTTTTAAATACCTCAGGGAATTCCAAATGAAAATGGAAGAAATTGTATTGGTCGGCAGTTTTAAGAACCTTATCAAACAGTACTTCATTTACAGGTTGGTTTTCACGCAGGTTTTCCAGAGTTACATTTGTTGGGTATAAGGTTTGGTCTAATTCTGTTTTTTCAATAAAAAAAGCAGATGTCCAAACATCGGCCATCAGCCAATCTTTAAACTTACGTTCCATTTTTTCTAATTTCAGGTATTCTTCTTCGGCTAAATCAACATCGCTTACCTGTTCCTGCTTGCGGTCGTTCAAGGCTTCCCGCAACCTTAACAATTCATCGGTTTCGTTGCGTTTAAATTGTATGCCGTATTGTGCAGTGGGCTCGTTTACACGGCTCAAGCTTTCCTGTTCTCTTCTCACTTTTTTCTTTAGAACTGTGCATATAGCTGGGTTATCATTCCCTACAGGCTTATAGGCTTCTTCAGGTATTCCTTTTTTAATCAATTCGGGTGTTGCACCAATTAAAGAGTTACCACATTTCAGTTTGTGGTCTAAGAAGGTCAACGGCATATCTGGCAAGGAGGCCGTAATCCATAAAGAAAATTTAGCCAGTTCCAAAGCCATTGGGTTTAAATCCACTCCATAAATGCAATGCAGCAATACATCCCGTTTGGATTCTCTCAGTTGGTCTTCGGTGGGTCGCTCTTCATCACCCATTCGTATGAGTGCCAGCTGTTCGCCCATTTTTTCTAAAGCAGCACAAATAAAAGCACCACTACCACAAGCAATATCAGCCACTTTTAAATCCAATAAGGCTTGCTCTTTTTCTTCAATAGTATCTTTTCCTAAGAGTGCATTATTAATTACCGGCACTAAAGCAGAATCAATCAATTGAGCTACCAAACGGCTATCTGTATAATAAGAGCCGGTGGTTTTACGGTCGGTTCCCCTGTCATCCAAATAAAATTCACCTCGTTTAATTTCTCGTTTATTAACCGTTATGGGTTCTTTGGCAAGTTTGGGTTCATAGTCGAGCAAACTTTCATATACCGAGCCTAATTCGTCAATAGCCAGGTTGGCGTAATTAATGCGGTTGCTCAGGTTATCGAATTTGAAATAACTGAGACGAAATATGGCATCGAGCAAAAATTTATTCTTTAATGAAAGATCTTTGATAACTGCAATCTTCTTATCTGAAAATAATTGACCACCAAAGGCATTTATTTTATCCCCGTTTTTAAATTCGTAACCATTAGCAACTAATTTAAATGTTATTTTCAAACCTTCCCATAAATCATGTTCTTCATCGTGACTGTAATTACCTCGTTCAGCCATTTCCCTCAATGCATTCAAACTATAAGTACGGGCATAGATGCTATTACGAACCGGCAGCCATCCTTTTTGCTCTGCAAACATGAGGAAGAGCAGGCGGTAAATGATATTTAGGATTTCGGCATAAAAGCTCTTTACTTTTCCATTTTGAAATTCATCGGGGTCAAGGCTTTCTGCAAAACCATTTCCTAATTTTTCAATGGCTTCAATCACCTGGTCACGCAGTTTGTTACCAATCTTTATACCGGTCTCTCTTGATTTTTTGTGAAAGCTTTCGAGCAAACAATTGTCTTCTACTTCAATCGGGTTGCCTTCTTCATCGTATTCAATTTCCTGTTTGCCTTGGTATTGGTTTTCTATTCTTGAACAATGTAAAACTCTAAACAACACCCGGAACTGTTCGGAATTGGCTGTTTCAAAAATGCTTTCCAAATCAAATTCCAAAAACCCTTTGGTAATGGAATGGTAGAAATCACGGAGCAGTCTTACTTTTTTGCCATTAATTAAAATAGCCCATTGGTGGTGACTGGTGTTGAGTAATTGTTGCAAACAATCCTGAGAGCTTTTGTTGGGATGCGTGCGGCTATTTTTGTCCTTGGTATCAAAATCCTGTGTGGAGTTTACCATGTGAATCAGCGGAGCATATTCACTATCCCAACCTTTGTATGGTATCTGATATTCTATACCCGATTCGCTTTTAATGTTAGAAGCAATGAAAACAGCTTGATAGCCTAAGGCTTCCAAAAAAGGAAGTATCCATTTTTTACGGAGTGTGGCATTATCATATTCGTTGCCTATTATTTGAGTACGGTTTTCTTCCCAGCGTTCACGGAGTTTTTCAAAAGTTGAAGCAATTACATCATCAACTTTTTTCACCTCTGCCCCAAAGCTTTTATCTTTTACATAGTCCGCCTTTGTTTCGTTGGCCAAGGCCATACAAAAGTCCTCTGTAATAATATTGCCGCTTGATTTTATAAAACTTAATGCCATGCTGTTGTATAGTTAAAGCGGTTGAATAATAGTTAGGGTTAACAAATCATGTCCCGCTTCCTCAATATGGATAATATCATTTAGCCAATCTGGTTGTTTGGTATCCTTGCTGTCTACCAAAATTTTATTGTAGAGTTCCTGCCTTTCTTCAATGAGTTTAATCCTATGTTCTTTAATTTTTCCATCAATCAATTTATCCAATCCTTGAAATGCCAAAGCTTCGTTTATTTGTTCTGCTACATCAGCCTGAGCAATGCTACGGGTAGTTTGTGCAGGAGTAAAATTGGTAATAGGCATTGCTTTTTCTGAATAACTATCTATAACAATTGAAATTAATTCTTCTATTACCCGTTTTTCTCTTATACCAACCGTAAAGCGAACCAGAAAATTATAATACCAGGTTACAGCCTCTACTTCATTGCAGAAGAAATAAGCATTGCGACCATACAAACCTTTATTAGTAAAGAACTCTGCCTTTACCAGTTCAATCATTTTGCGAACGAATGGATGGCCAGCATCTAAAATAATAGCATCAGGATTACTTAGAGCCAACTCCGGGTCGAAGGTTACTTTCTTGATATTATCTCCAAAGCGTTGCAAAATCAATCTTGCATCATTAATGGTGATTTCATAAAAGCCGGAGCCTTTATCAATCAAGGCTGAATTAAAACGTGATAAAGCCGCTTTTACGAAACTCAATACTTCATCCTGAGAGCCAACAATACGTTTCGTTTCTTCTATTCTTTTATCAATTTCGGGCAACTCAATATCCAAGCTGCTGTAAAAGGATTCTTCTTCAATTCTTTTCTTGCGTTTCTTATCATCTTCTGGCGAACTAAATGCGTGGCGAACGGCTTTTTTTGTTTCATCCAAGCCAGCAGAAGCAAAGAGGTCAGGAAGGTTGGGATCAACTCCTTTCTTCCTGCTTTTCTTTCTTGTAGAAGCTTCAAGGATAATGTTCTTTAATGATTCTTCATCACCAAAGTAAGCTGCTGCATAGTCACGGTCCATTTCAATGGTTCGTTGTTTTTCAAGCAGCAAATCGAGAATTTCCTTATCCATTGATTTATCTACTACCAATGTTCTGATGTTGACAATTTCTCTTTTCTGGCCAATTCTGTCCACACGGCCATTTCGTTGCTCTAAACGATTCGGATTCCATGGTAATTCATAATGCACCACATTGGAGGCAAGTCGTTGTAAGTTCAATCCTTCTGAGATAACATCCGTTGCAATAAGGATAGCTTTTTTAGCCCGGTCAAATTTCCCAAAGATTTCGGTTCTTGCATTGAGACTCATATCGCCATGCATAATGAACGTGTCAAAATCTTTTGTTTTAAGATGCTTCTCTAAATAATCTAAGGTGTCTTTGTATTTGGTGAATAGGATAACCTTCGGGTCTTTAGCAATTAGTTCTGGAAGAATATCATTTTTAAGTTTCTGCAATTTTTCATCATCCTTTGGAGTCAGTGTTTCACCAAATTCAATGATGCGTTTTATTTCAGCAATTTCATCCTGGCTTAATGCTTCAAAATCCAAACGGAGGGAAGCCATCTCCTCTGTAATTCTTTCATCATCAGAAAACAAATCATATACATAGTTTTCCAGTGTTTCCTCTTCACTTTCACTCAGGTTATCTACTTTGTTTTGAATGGTTGAAATTCTATTCTCTAAAGACTTTAAAACAGCATACGGTGAACTGATAGCTCTTTTTTGTAAGTGAATAGCAACCCAATTGGCTATATTTCTAACCTTCTTAGAATCTTTTTCTTTCGCAGATTTTAAAATGAAATCACCATATCTTTCAACAGCATCCAGCAATTGTATCAGCTTGCCGTTTAGCTTGGGATCAATAATTACTTCTTTTTGGTCACGTTGTGGAAACGGAGATTTCTTTCCTTGCTTTTCGTACCATTCTTCCAGCTTTTTTCTATTTCGTTGAATTACATTATAACGAGCTTTTGATTTGTCGAATGTGATGGAACCATTACCGCTATGCTGCACAATTTCGGGGTTAATCATTTCCAGGATACTGGCAAATGAATCGGAATAACCATTGTGAGGAGTGGCTGTTAAAAACAATACGTTGGAAATTTTCTTGCTTAGGTCTTTTACTAATTCATACCGCTTTTGTTGTTTAGTTGCCTTCACATTGCTATGTGGCCTTGCACATAAATGTATTTCATCCACCAACATTAAATCCCATTGTTGTTCCTGAATTTGTTGTTTAATGTCTGGTGATTTTGCATAATCTATAGATACAATTACAAATTGAAAATATTGCCAAGGGTTTGCTCCTGCAGGTAACTCCTTTTCAAATTCCTTTCTGGAAAATGAATCAATGATAGTGGCTTTGATGTGGAAGAAATAATCAAGGGCTTCATTCCACTGTTGCTTTAGGTTGGCAGGTGTTAGGAAGACTACACGTTTTACTTTTCCTCTCTGAATTAATTCGGAGATAATTAAACCTGCCTCCACTGTTTTTCCCAAACCAACATCATCACCAATCAACATTCTCGTAGTTGGTTTTTCTAAGGCCAATACCAATGGAACCATTTGGTAATTATATGGCACAACGGAGGAACGGTGCAAACTCAGAAATGGAGCAGAACCATGTATTAAATCGAATTGATAAGCTCTTAATAAAAGACGCTGTGCAGATAAATCTCCTGGTAGTTCTGCATTGATTCTTTCAAATCTTTCTTCCCGAATATTTTCTACACCTGCTAAGAATATACGTTGATCGTTGGAATCGCCTGTTATTGGAGTAGCTACTACTTCCAAACCATCAAATTCGTCAACTCGCCATAAGCGGTTACGCATGTTGATTATGATGCCGGGTTTAATTTGGGGGTTACTCATTTCTAAATTGGCTTCTATTTTTGCAAATTACTTTATACTATCTAAATTAACGTCTGCCACCAAGTCTAATATTGGTCAAAATTAAGCAAACAATAATAAGATATTTAATGAACTTTCAAAAAGGTTGTGAAAAAGGTTGAAAAAATATGCCAGTTGAAAATAATTTGACAGAAGCCAATGTATTTTCAACTTAGGCCTCGGAGGGGATATCAGCACAACCTCTGTAGTAACATTTGTGCACTGTCATTTACACATTTATTTACCCCGTCAGTTATTTTGCAATGATTTATAGTATCAATCTATTCACCTCATCCAACACCACATTCTCAAAACTATCAAGATACACCTGAGTGATACGTTCACTCTCATGCCCCATGGATTCGCTAATAACGCTAGTACTTGCACCACTTCGTTTCATTATAGTTGCATAAGAATGACGGGCTACATAGGTTGTGAGTGTTTCACTGATTTCGCACTTTGCGGCAATTAATTTTAGGTCCGCATTAACTATCCTTAAAATCTTATCAGTCCTGTTCTCAATTGCTTGAGGGGTGACGTGGCTTCTTTTTAGGATGGGAAAAATATATCCATCCTCGCCATCATAATTAGATTCCCTAAAATAATTTAAAATTTCAATAGCAGGCTCTAGAAGACCAATTGTTAAACGTTTCTTGGTTTTTTTTCGCATATATTCAAGTCTGTCTTGTTTAATATTCTCCCATTTGAGAAAGGCCATATCAATAAAATTAATCCCACGGCAATAATAACTGAACATAAAATATTGTTGTGCATTGTAAATATTAGTTCCCATTTCATAGGGCTCATTCTTTATTTTCATTATATCCTCCTTAGACAAGGCCCTTTTCTTGGTTACAATACGCCTATATTTCTTAAAACTAAATTCTTTAAATGGGTCGAAATCACTTCTTACAATTCCATCTGTTTTTGCATAATTAACTAAGGTTTTAAAGGTTCTCATAAAAACAAAAATAGAATTGGGGGTAACACCTCTTTTTTGAAATTCCTCCTCATAACGGTTTAGGAAATTAATATTGATATCAGAAAATTGAAAGTCTTTTTGATTTCGGAACCTACTTAGGCTGTTTTTAGTTGATCGATAAACTTTGGCGTTACCAATTCTATTTGAAGCTTTAAAATGATTAATGACTTCATCAAAATACTTTAAGACAGTAGACTTAGTAGTATTTCTAGATATCTTACCAATGATCTCTTCTGAGGAAAAATCCTTGTCATCTATCTGATTCTCCAAAATCAACTTATTGGCAGCTGTTTTTTTAGTGTCAATTAGTATATTAATTTCCCTTTCAAAAGGGTGTTTCTTCTTGGGTTTGCCTTCCACTTCATCCCACAGGTCAACAGAACAACTATGGCCGATTGAAATATATTTTGGCTTACGGTCTTTGATTACCCTGAGCATGATGGGATGTTCCCCATTTTTTAGTACTTTTGAAGTATATAGAATGACTTTTACTGATGACATAACTTAGATTTCTGGTTTAAACATGGTTTAAACAATTGGCACAAAATGCCACAGTTTAAACATTTTTAAGATAAATTATTATACTGCGAATATAATATAATTATCTGTATATCAATAACTAGATAAACAGAAATAAGAAAAGATAAAGAGCCATAAAGTGCATGGCATGCAAGAGGTCATCGGTTCGACTCCGATATTCTCCACCTTCGCCCTTCGAAGCCTTGGCGGAGAAGGGCTTCGCCTCGCCAAGTCATCTTTGGGCTTCGGTGGATGCGATCCACATGAGATACCATGAAATAATTTTCATTTTTCTT
>Ga0123337_10003354_pt1 | contig 17157 bp, 13 predicted proteins | sample frozenSSSSmetaG_FD_89792 | JGI IMG/M metagenome (GOLD analysis project Ga0123337, IMG submission 89792) | Glacier valley bacterial and archeal communities from Borup Fiord, Nunavut, Canada, to study Microbial Dark Matter (Phase II) -... | ecosystem: Environmental > Aquatic > Freshwater > Ice >... | reverse complement strand
GGGCGAAAACGTTACCCGTATTGCTGCGAGGCGTCCTGCAGACTTGTTTTTGGTTCGTCAGATCGCTCCTGTTGTCTGGCTGTGCAATCCTGCGTACGGAAGCGACTGTCCCCCTGTGCTCCCCGCGCCCGGCGTAAAGCCCCTTTTCGGCTGCGTTTTTAGGATCGGTGTTGAGAACGCGGCTGCCGCTCCAGCCCCCGTAGATGCCGGTGATATAGGTGATATAGAGGTGGGGGCGCCGGTAGAGTTCGTATCATAGATTTCGTCCGGCGATCGTGCGGCAGATTTCAAATTGGCGGAAGCGGGGATAAGTCGGGAGAACCGATTGACTCTATCCCGAGCAGCTCGTAAGCGGCGGCGCGCACGATCGCTTCACATTGTGGGGTAAGAATGCCAGTTCGATAGTAGTGGGGAGCTTCCGATACCTCGTAACCGCCGCGTTCGTGTTCGGCAGCGGTCGGGAGATAGCCGACGCAGCCGTTTACAAAACTGAGCGCGATGACCGGCAGCTCGGACTGGCTTGAAAAGTCCTGCTGATAGGCGGCAAACATCTCCGCAGGAAAACCCAGAAGATGTACGCTGCCGAGTGTCAGCCGCTGGATCGTGAATGGAACGGAAACGTTTGGTTCGACCGTCTCCGTGGCAGCGTTCTGTGTTTGTGCTCGCACTTTTTTATCGAACGAGCTTCGTCCCGTCCCATTTTGCTCGGACAGATCGACCACGCTCTGAGTCGGCAGCGAAACGGTGATCTCCGCCGCAGAAAGCCCTTCCTGCATTCGCCCATGCGCATTCCAGCGTGCAGTATGGGCGGCATCGGCGACGATGCGTCCGTTTTCGGTGACCGCTTCCCAGGTCCCGCGCCGCAGCGGATCGATGTCGCCGCAACAGCCCTGCAGACAGATCGGCAGCGCGTCTGCAGCAAGGCCAGTCTCTGCCCCTTCGCGCTCGAAGCGCGCTTTGAGATGCGTAACCGCCGAGCCGCACCAGTCGGCGGAGATCAGACGATTGTCGCTTTCGAGTGTCGTCGGGTGGCAGGCGTGAGAGAAGAGCTGTGCGATCGTCCGCCCGTCCGTGCTGCTGACGCAGAGTGTCTGTACGGTCGGGAGCGTAATTCCGGCGTAGTTTCTGCCGAGGGCAACGGACCCGTCAGCCAGTGTCTGTCGACGATTCACACCGATCTGCGCGGGAGCCTCGCCGTATGTGAGGTGCGCGGGCTGTAGATCGTCTGCCGCCTGCCTCGCCACGCCGATGAGTTTGCGGCACAGGAGCGTATTATAGGTCTCATCCCGCTTACCGATGTCACGATAGCTCTTCGTGCAGGGCGCGGAATGGGTATGCGTACAGTGAACCATGATCGCGGTCACACTCATATCGAGCGCGACGGCAATCCCGGCTCGAATTGTAGTTACGAGGTCGTCATCGAGCCCGATCAGATCGGCAGCGACGAGCGCGAGCCGCACCTTTCCATCGTCGAGCACGAGTGCGCGGGCATAGAGTTCATCGTGGACACCGACTGCCGGAGCGGCTCTGGCAACGTAACCGCTGAGCCAGACGTCGGGCGGCGGGGTGATATTGGTCTCAGCGACTCCAGCATACAGCATAGGGTTTTACCTTCTCGAATTGATGACACTAAATTTCATTTACACAAGTGGATGAACCGGCACCATTCATGCCCGGGGCACAGCAATAGTACACCAAAATTGTCTGCGCGATGCGATCCATATCAATTTACCGCAGAAATTACTGTAGAACTTTTTATTGATCAGTGCGTCCATAAATCTGACGATCGGCAGCGACACCCATTTCTACATCGCATCCACGCCGCAGCACAGTCGCAAAACACAGATTCTCTGCCGCCAACTCCAAACATCTCCACAATATAATGGCGAACAGGAGCGACTGCTCTCCCCAGTTGTGGGTTCGCTCACAACTACGCGTTCCGAAGAAATACGGCTGACAGATGACAGGTTTGATAGATTTTCAGAAAAACAGAGTGTGAGAAAATGAGACAAAGGAGACACATGAACAGAACACTACGAAATTGGCAGATGCTTTCCGCATTTGCGGGTGCCGCTCTGGTGCTCGGTGTGCCAGCGCTCGCGCAGACTGCACCGCCAGCCGGGACGGATCCGGCCGCAGCAATCGTACCCGGTGGGCAGGGAGCACGTCAGGGCCAGGGTGGACGCGGCGTTTCGCTCGCCGCGCTTCCGATCGGCACGATGAACACGCTCCTCAAGCTGACTGACGAGCAGAAAACGAAAATTACTGCAATTCAGGACAAGGCGAAGACCGACACGACCGCCGCTGCCGACAGACTTGCCAAAATGCAGGTCGGACAGAAAGCCAGCGAGGAAATCAAAGCGCTGCTGACGCCCGAACAGGTGAAAGCGGTCGAAGAAGCGATGCCCGTGCTGCGCCTGATCAACGGTTCACGCGCCCTGCCCATCGCGGCAATGGATGACGTCAAGCTGACGAAAGAGCAGTTCACCAAAATCGGCGACATCGCAAAAGAGATCGCGGATGCACAGAAGGCGCTGACGCCCGAAGACCGCAGAGCGAAACGCCGGGAGATGATGGCGGACGCGAAGACGAAGATCGTCGCCATACTGACCACCGAACAGAAAGACGCGCTCGCGAGATACGAAAAGGCGCATCCTCCGGTCGCCAGAACGGGTGCGTGACGCTCGACAATGTCTGTCGCACGATCGCTTTTGTAAGTTATCGTAAGATCGGGGGAGATTCCACTGCGGAATCTCTCCTCTTTTTTTGTCGGTGACTTACCGATAATTGCCGTAACTAGTCCCCTGTGCGTTCACTCGTTTTTTGTTGCTCTTAGTCACAGTTCCACGCTCCGTTTCTCATTATTCTTTCGTTTTCGTAAGGAGGTCGCCGCTCCATGGCTTCCGTTTCCAACACCGCCTCACCGCTCTCAGCCCTGCTCAAGCCCTTCAGCAAACTCGCGAAACACAGCGATCTGCTGCTCGCGATCCTGCTGATTCTCGTCGTCGCGATGCTGATCGTGCCGCTGCCTGAGTTTCTGCTCGACACGATGCTCGTGATCAACCTGGCGGGCGCGGCAACGATTCTGCTGGTCGCGCTCTACAATACGGAGCCGCTGCAGTTCAGCGTTTTCCCGTCGCTGCTGCTCGTGATGACGCTGTTCCGGCTCGCGCTCAACGTTGCCGCGACGAAACTAATTCTGGGCGGCGGACATGCGGGCATGGTGATCGACGCTTTCGGCAAGTTCGTTGTACAGGGCTCTTATATCGTCGGTATCATCGCGTTCTTGATCCTGATCGTCGTGCAGTTCGTCGTTATCACGAATGGTGCGGGGCGTGTCGCAGAGGTCGCGGCGCGGTTTACGCTCGATGCGATGCCCGGCAAACAGATGTCGATCGACGCTGATATGAACGCTGGCTTGATCACAGAGGCGCAGGCGCGGGAACGCCGCAAGCAGATCGAGGGCGAAGCGGATTTCTATGGCTCGATGGACGGCGCAAGCAAGTTCGTGCGCGGCGACGCGATCGCTGCAGTCCTGATCATCATCATCAATATCATCGGCGGATTCGCATTGGGCCTCTCGAAGGGCGGCGACGTGATGTCCGTCCTGCAAAAATACACGCTGCTGACGATCGGCGAAGGGCTGGTCAGCCAGATGCCCGCGCTGCTGATCTCGACGGCGACGGGCTTGATGGTGACGCGCGCCGCCTCAGAGAAGCCGATGGGACAAGAGTTCGTTTCGCAGCTGTTCAGCCGCCCGCGCCCCCTTGCGATCGTCAGCGGTCTGATGCTGTTTCTGGCGCTGCTGCCCGGCTTCCCGAAACCCCAGTTGATTATCCTCGCAGCGATCGTCGGCGCAGGCGCATGGTATATCGCCCGCAACGAAAAAATAGAAGCGGTGGACGCGCAGAAGCTGCTGGAGAGCGGCGCAGGCATCGCCTCGATCGCGCCTACAGAGCCGGAATCGGTGATGCGGCATCTGGGCGTCGAGACGATCGAACTGGAGTTGGGCAGCAATCTGGTTCCGCTCGCGCTGCCGGAAGAGGGCGGCGACCTCGCCGATCGCGTTGGTGGCGTTCGCAAGCAGATCGCGATGGAGATGGGCATCATCCTGCCGACGGTGCGTATTCGTGACAACCTGCAGCTTCGCGCCAATTCCTACCAGATCAAGATCAAAGGCGCAACCGTCGCCACCCACGAACTCTATACGAACTGTGTGCTTGCGCTCGATTCGGGCATGGTCTACCAGCGGTTAGAGGGCATGGAGACGACCGAACCCGCGCTCGGGACGCCCGCGCTGTGGATCGCGCGTTCGCTGAAAGAGCGCGCCGAGATGGCGGGTTATATCACGGTGGACCCGGCGACAGTGATGATCACGCACCTGACGGAGGTGATCAAAACCCATGCGGCGGAGCTGCTGACGCGGCAGGAAACGCAGAAGCTGATCGAGCACGTCAAGCTCAAGGATCAGGCGGCGGTCGATGAGCTGATGCCGAACGTTCTGACGCTCGGCGAGATACAGAAAGTGCTGCAGTCGCTGCTCAAGGAGCGCGTCGGTATTCGCGATCTGATCAGCATTCTGGAGACGCTCGCGGACTATGCGCCGCGCACCAAAGACCTCGATTCGCTTGCGGAGTTCGCCCGTGCCGCGCTCGCCCGTCAGATTTGCAAGCAGTATCAGGAGGAGGACGGCACGATCCGCGTGATCACGCTGAACCCTGCGCTCGAGCAGGAGATGCGCGGCGCGGTGCAGTCCACGCCGACAGGCAATATGCTGGCGATCGAGCCACAGATGGCGCAGCTGCTGATTAAGAGCCTTTCGACGCAGATCGAGCAGGCGGCGGAGCAGGGTTACAACCCGGTGCTGCTGTGTTCGGGTCAGATACGCCTGCCGCTGAAGCGGATGATCGAGCGTTCACTGCCGAGTCTGCCGGTGATGGCATATACGGAGATAATGCCCAAAGTCGAGGTCGAGGCGATCGGCACGGTCGAGATCGAACTATCGCTCGAGCCTGCGTAACACACCAATATCGAAATATTGGTTGAGCCCGCGCAACGCACCAATACAGTCTTCAGAGTTAACTATTCACCCGTCTTGTCAGCACATCAATAAAAGCTAACGAGAATTGTATTCTCTCCCCCTCCTTTGCTTTTTCTTCAAGGAGGGGGTTAGTCGTTAGTTAAGGATCTGTAAATATATAACTTCCCGACTCAGGAGGGCGCAGCAAGCAGCGCCCCTACAAATGCCCGGGAGATTATTCTTTTACAGTCCCTAAGTAACGTTTTATCCTTTTTTCGCATGACGAAACCGCTCGAATTACGACTTCACGTCAATTTCGCAGCACGCAAAACTTTACTTGACTGACTATTAGGGGGTGGTGAATAGTTACGCCCCGGGCAATCTCAGTTTGGGAAGCCGCCCTTCGATCCGGTCGCGCGAATCCTCCAGCCACGGCGGAAGCATCAGCCGTTCACCCAGACTCGTCAGCGGCTCGTCGATTGTGAAACCGGGCGGGTCGGTCGCGATCTCGAACAGTACGTTCCCCGGCTCGCGGAAATAGATCGAATGGAAATAGCTGCGATCCATCACCGGTGAAACGCCATAGCCCAGCCCGCCAAGCTTCTCGAGCCAGAGTTCCTGCTGCGCATCGTCGGGGGTGCGGAAAGCGATATGATGGATCGTTCCCACTCCTGGCAGACCGTTCGGCGCGTCTGGACGGCGCAGAATGTCTATGTATTTACCGACGTCTTTTCCTGTCCGTTCGATTGAATTTACTGCAAAACGTGTGCGGCTGTGCTCTTCCCCGATCAGCGTGTAACCCATGACATCAGTCAGCAGTGCAGCCGTCTTGTCGAAGGTCGCGACTTCGAGCGTCACGCTGTGGAAGCCGACAATATCGCTGACGCTCGATTCGGGTTCGCTGCCGATCAGTTCGAGCGCCATGCCATCGGGGTCGGTAAAGCGGAGCACTGGTTCGCCGAAGCGTAGAGTGGGACCATCGAAAGCGATACCTTTTTCATTCAGCCGTCGCTGCCAAAGTTCGATTGCGGAAGCGGGAATCGCGAATGAGGTGACGGTTGCCTGCCCTTTGCCCTGCCACCCGCGGTGTGCGCCCGCCCATGGAAAGAACGTCATGATCGTGCCGGGACTGCCTGCCGCATCGCCGTAGTAGAGATGGTAGGTGCCCGGGTCATCGAAGTTGATCGTACGCTTGACCAGCCGCAAGCCCAGTACGCCGCAATAAAAGTCGACGTTCGCCTGCGCGTCACCTGCGATCGCGGTGATGTGGTGGAGACCAGGAATTGTCGGGTTCATGTCACTATTTTCCTTCCGCTAACTTCCTTTGTTTCGTCTGAGGGCTTTCGGCACCAAATTTCGATCCGATTCATGCCGGTATCAGCACGATACGACACAACCGTTCCCGTCGAAACCCAATGCTCTGCTTGATTCTACGCAGCTAACAAGCATTGGTTCACCCGTACTCAAAAAAATAGTTTGAATTCAAGATATTTTGGAAAATGTAAGACGGCGGCTTATGCAGGGTGCACTGAAGAGATCGATTCATGATATATCGGAGTGGTCGGGGACTGAGTTATTTTCCGCCCAGTGCGGTGATGATCTGCTTCATTTCTCGTGCGGATGGCATCGGAATTACGTTGTCGATCGTCTCGGGGATGCCGGTAAAGGTGAACGCTTTCGGGTCGTTGGATGCGCCCGACGCCGACCGAAATCCATGTTTTTGCCAGGCGATTCGCTGGATATCCGGGTCCTGCAGCGCGGTGATCAGACGCTTAGCGTTCGAGGAAATGGCTATCAGCGGGTGGCTGCTCCATACGGTCGGCTGCGGATAGAGCATTCGGACGGCTTCGGTACGCTTCTGCAAATCCTGCGACTGCTGCACACTGTACTCGAGCATCTGCGCCTCATAGCCGACGATGATCGGCTTGTCGCCCATGCCCTTGTTCAAAAACTGTCGGAATATCACATCGGAACTCTGCTCCATGAACCCCTGACTATCGTAGAACTTTTTGACGGTCGGCAGTACGGCAGGAAGCGAGGTCTGGTCCACGACCTGCCCCTTATTCAGCACATTCGCGAGCAGACCGGCGAACATATTTCCGGAGTTGCTCACCGTCGGATCGGTCGAAAAGATCGTCATACGCCCATACAGCTGCGGCATACCGACGTCTTTCCACTGTCTGCCCGCCTCGATCATCTTCACCAATTTGGGAAAGTCCACGACATAATAGGCATTTTTTACTTTCGCGACGACTCCCTGCTTGACGAGCGCGTCCGTGACGCTGGCCCAGGAATAGAGCAGGATCGGCGAGTTGAAAATGATGTCGGACTGCGCGAGCGGGCGTTTCGATTCTTTATAGATTTCCAGCGCGACCTGACTGGACGGCCAGAGGAAATCCTTCGAGCCGGTGTTCGGATCCTCCGCCATTTCGATCGAGCCGCGCCGATCCGCCTGCAGTATCAAGCCGTATTTGTCCTGCAAAATCTTCACGACGTCCGGGTCGCTTAGAAAATTCAATTTCTCGCCGCCTACGTACCCCGTGAGCGTGATCGCGTCCTGTGACGCAGCCTGATTCTGTCCGTTGCCATTTGTCCGAGATGTCGGCGTTCCCGGCATTGAATTACCGATACGACCCCGATTCAGACTCACAGTGATTACGGCAATGATAATGACAGCCAGCAGCAGTATCAATCCAGCAGCTTTTTTCATGTTTGCTCCCCTTTGCTCCGTCTGTCCGAGCCATCGTCCCCGGGTTGAAACCGCAGTCCCGCTGGCACAAAGTACCCAGGGTTAAAACCCCGATCCGTCTGGCGTTCCGCCGATCGTCCTTCGGACGAGAGGACAGCTTTCGCGCGACTCTACTCGGTGCTGCCGAGCGTCAGGCAAACCTTGTCCAGTTCGTCGAGCGTTTTGGTCAGGACGTTTAGTTCCCCGGTGAGTGCGGCGCTATCCTGCGCGACCAGACCCTCGTGCAGGCGTGTAAAACGTTCCAGAACGCTGTCGAGCAGCTCATTCAATTTGTGGCGGGACTGCAGCGCGGCAGCCTGAGAACTGCGCTCCGTTTCCAGAAACAGTGTCACGCCGGTCTGCGTCAACTGCAGGTACTGCCGTACCAGAAACAGACTTTCTGCAGCGTTTTCAGGGTATTTGTCGCAGTAGTCGAGCAGTGCGCCCGCCCAGTCGCACACGCCCTGCACACGCTGCTGCACGTCCGCCAGTCGAATCTGCGGCTGCATCTGGCGAATCTGCTTCAGCAGTTCTCGAGCGGGTATTGGCTGCGCCTCCTCCTGCGCTTCGATGGCAGGCATTAGCCACCGAATACCCAGGTAGACGCCGATCGCCAGCAGACCGCTCAGCCAGATTAGTGAAACGCCCAGCAGCCAGCCCATCCCCAGAAAGGCGATCGTCGCGACGAGGCCGGGTATCAGGTCGGCATACGGTTCGCGCTTTCCGCTAGAATTTCTCCCCGAATTTCTCTGTGGGTTTCTTTGCGGCTTGTTTCTCTGTAGCGTCATGGGCTTAGTTGTACCCCTTCACCTCGCGGAACGCTTTCGTCAGGTCGGCTTTGCCGTCGAACACGCGTCCCGACATCGACTCCGACAACTGCTTCAACTGCCCCTCGTCCGACTCGCCGAACTGGATCGCGAAGACCGGCACATCCTGTTTCAATCCCAGCGTTTGGAGGTGCGCCTGCAGGTCGGAGAACGAGGCACCGGTGTTCGACTCGCCGTCCGTCAGCAGGATTATGGCGGGGAAATAGCCTGTCAACGCGTCGCCTTTCTGCTTCATCAGATCCAGCCCGCGCATGATCGGCGTATAGATATCTGTGCCGCCTTCCGGGTGCATAGCGTCGATTTCCGCCCACAGCTGATTTAGCTTCTGCGGATCGCTGCCGTCCACACTCATCTCTTTTATGATGCCGCTGCTGAAGATCAGAACGGTGGTATGGTCGCCCGGCGCGGCCTGCAGCAGGCTCTGTTTTGCCCGTGTCTGGTCGAGAATCATCTGCATCGCCTCCTTCAGCCCTTTTTCCCGCTCGCCCTCCATGCTGCCGGAAAAGTCCAGGCAGTAGACCGTGTAGGAAGGCTTGCGAAACGCAGACTGATACAGGTCCAGCGCTTCGCGAATTACATCGGCTTTAGGGTAGCGTATCTGATTCAGGAACCGATTTACGTTGATACCCCACTCCGGATTGAAGACGGCGGCATCCGCAGTTTTCAACTCTTCCCCGACCGGACCGACGCGCCGTCCTTGTTTCTGTATCTCCTGCTGGATCGGCGCGGACAACAGATAGGTCTGCATCTGCTGGAAAATCTTCTCCTTTGCCGCGTCTTTGTGATCGACGTAGCCGAACGGCGAGTCCGCGATCGCGAGACCGTCGGACGGATAGACTGCGTACAGCGGTTCTTTTCCCTGCGCCGCGAGCGCCTGGTTGGCTTCGATCGCGACCGATTCGTAGTTGAACATCGCATCGTACGTGTCGTATTTTTGCAGAAATAGGTCTTTTAGCCAGCCGGAACTGCCGGACGAGCGATCTACCGTTCCGAGCAGACGCTTGATTTTGCCGCGCAGCTGCGGATCGGCGAGGCTTTGCGATGTAAGGACGTCGGGTTTGCCCGAGAACGCGTAGAGGAAACCCAGGTAAGCGGACGCGCCGCTATTGGACTGCGTCGCGGACGTCATCATGAAGCGCAGCTTGCTGCTCTCGGCTGCGGCGAGAATGTCCTGCACTCTGACGTCTTTTTTGCCGACCCAGCCGAGTTTCTGCGCGACGGACTTCTTCACACCGAGCACGACTGGCGACCAGAGTATACTCTGCTCGTTCTTGACGAGCTTCTGCTGATCGCCGAGCGTGATCCAGAGCGAGTTGGCGGGCCAGACGGCGTCATAGTCGGCTGCTCCACTCTGCAAAAGCAGCATGATATCGACAGAACCTGCGTAGTCTACTTTGATATTGAGATTGTGTTCCTGCGCAAAGCGGTCGAGGAGGGGCTGAAGCGTCTTGTTTTCGGAGCCGGCGATAACGCGAAAGGCAACAGGATCGGTGGCGCCTGAAGCGTTGCTGCTGCCGCTGTTGTCCGCTGTACTGTTTGGAGTATTGTTGGAGGGACATCCCATCAGCAGAATAGCGCATCCCAGCAGCCAGAACGAGAGCAGATATTTTCTTAAGGTTTCTCTCATGCAGTCGTCTCCTTCAAGCTATCTATCAATACTATTGTTTCAACGCTGTCTTAAATGTTGCCTCACCTGTTTGACGAAGAAGAAAAGCCTGCGGTTTTGTCGGCAGCTTCGATTTTTGGCACGGTTACAGAATGTTTTTAGGTTCGGCTACAATTCAGTATAGCCTCTGCCTCGTGCAATGCAGAGAGTGGTAGGCGTTCGACGTTCTGCGATCGTCCTGACCGACTGTGATCGAAAACGCCGCTCAGATGCTGTCCTCCCTCCTTGTCGCTCAGTAATCAGGACCGTCTGGTCTATCCTGAAGCCTCCAGAACGGCGAGTTTGGCGTACACTCTCGCAATAGTCGTTCGTGCTCCTCGACATCGGTCGGTGCCGTCTCGCCATTGCCTGTTCGCTGTCCAATCCGAATGATATAGTTCATCATGTCACCCACGGCGATCCCCGGCATCACGACTCCTTCTGCCCCGTATTTGATCGCCCATTTTGCCGATCGCTCGACGTTGTAGCTCCAGGGGGCATAGAGAGCCATGTGCTGTGGATAGCTGGAATGAAACATTGCGATTGCTATGCCTGCTTCCCCGGACGCACCGCGCGGCGACATTGCCAGCAGCCCCGCCAGCGGGCGACCGTCCAGCACCCCGGTCAGGTTGTTCAGCCCCGCGACCGCCAGGCAGCTGACGGTGGAATACTCTGAGATAGTTTTGGCTGTTCCCTCCGCATTATGTCCATAGATCAACAGCGGGTCAGGCGAAATATTCGGACGGTCGCCGTGCGGGGAGGGGAAGGGGCGGACGAAATCTCCTGCTGCTTTCTCTGGTCTGAGACGCTTCAAGAATTTGTCGAACATGGTGAAAAGCTCCCTACGTACGGACATCGGCGGTGAATAGCTGTCAGGGCAGTGTCACCCTCAGCAGCACCCAGCCGATTTTATTGCCAGCGTTTTTGCTGGCGGCAGTGTCGCCGGTAACGGTGAAGCGAACGCCATTTGCGGCAGAAAACTCTGGACGAAGGATATGCTCGAACGCATCGCGGGAGCAGATAACGTCTGCCTGACGCTGTTTATCTGTGAGATAGCGGGCGAGGAACGGAAGCAGGGGTGTCTCGTGCGTTTCGAGCGGAGCGTAGCCCGCATAGAAGTTCATGCTCGGGCGGCGCGGTAAGATATTATAATACACGACGGGTATCCCTCGATCCGCATCCGGACGCGCGGCGGCGGCGAGTGACTGATAGGGCTCCTGCACCTCGGCACGAGCGACCGCATAGCCTTCGGTACAGCCAATCCCGATCACGAGCGCCATCATCGCTGCCAAAGTGCTAACGCCGATCCGCCGCCATTTTACAGCAGACGTGTCATCGGAATTTTCTTCTATTTTTGCGCTTGATCTTTTGTATTTGCTGCCTTTGTATTTGCTGCTGCTATACAGGAAGCACACCCACGCTGCGCCACTGCCGAGCGCGAGCAGTCCGGTCAGATGCAGAGCGATACGCACGACCGCTGGCGAGATTGGTGCAGAGGCCGGTGCGAAACGGGGACCGATAACCGCCGCCGTCACCAGCAGCGTACCGGTCACGAAAGCCGCGAATGCCCCGCGCTGCAGCGAGCGTGTACCGGAATCGGGAGCAGTGCTGGCGTCTTTCAAAGCGATACGCTTCAAGGTAAGGAGACTGTCGAGCCATCTGCCGAGCAGGATCGCTGCCGCAGGATAGGCAGGAACGATGTAGGTTGGCAGCTTCGCCGCTCCCACGCTGAAGAAAATGAAAATCGTCCAGAACCAGACGAGCAAAAATCGGTGCGCTTCGTATTCGCGTTCGCTCGCGACGGAAATTGCAGCAGATGGAGTCGCCTCCGATGGGGATGAGGGCTGAATGGATGCCTGCTTGTTTGCGGCGCGGAGTCGGAAGGCGGCGGGCGTGAAGCAAGCCCACGGAAAGAAACCGATCAGAAAGAAGCCGAAATAGGTAAAGAACGGCAGATTATGAACCGTATCGAGACCCTTGAAACGCCCGATATGCTGCCGGATAACATACTCTTGAATGAAAGTGCGGTTGTTGCCGTCGCGCTCGGCGGTTCGTGCGATCAGGATATGCCAGGGCGCAGCGAGCGCAAACAGCACGATCAGTCCGAGTATCGGACGCAGCCCGCGAATGGTCTTCCATAGATCAGGACGACAGGGTAGACGCCATTTCGCAAGCGATTCGAAGCGGCGCCCTGCCCGATCACTGCCAAAGAAAACGCCGATCACGAGCAGCGGCAGCAGCAGCCCGACCGCGCCTTTGGTCAGCACGGCCAGCGTACACATCAGCCAGAAAAGGACCGGATACAGGCTGCCAGCGTTTTTTTCGGCGCTGCTGTCGTTATCCGACCGCTTTTGACCGGCTCGATAGATGCCCCAGAATGCGAGCAGCGCGACCGTGAACCAGAGCACGAGCAGTCCATCGGTCGTCATCTGCCGCGCGTCGGCAATCGTTATCGGTGCGGTCGCGTAGACCACTCCCGCCAGCAACCCGGCACGCCGTCCAAACCAGCGTCTCCCTGCCCAATATGTGGCGAAGGTCGCCAGCAGTGCGGCAAGCGCGGCTGGAAAGCGGGCAGCCCATTCCACAATCCCGAAGAGACGCATCGAACCCGCGGATGCCCAGTAAACGAGGATCGGCTTCTCGAAAAAGGGAATCGACTCCACTGCGGGACGGTCTGCAAAGCGCGTGTTGACACGGGGCGTTACAAAGTCGCCGCTCACGATCATCTGCTTCGCACAGGTCACGTAAAGCCCCTCGTCATAGTCGAAAAGCGGTACGCTGCCGAGCCGCCAGAAGAAGAGGAATAGGCACAAACCCAGCAGTCCGATCTCAGGCAGATGGCGACGGAAAAAGACGGGGGCAGGACTCTCGGAGGCATTGGGTACGGGAGTTTGCGAAGGGAATTGAGAAGGGGACATAATCGGTCGCAATTGAGCTTGTGTCAGAAATATTTGGCAGAGATGCAGACGCGTTTTGCGGCATCAAGGGACGCTGATAGTTTCGCCTTCCAGCGTACGAAATCCTGCTTGCCGGGATGGGGACGAACGGGCATTCGAGGCAAATATGCTATCGAAGTGGATGAAGAGGGCACTGTATAGAAAGTATTTACGCTGAAAATGCTACTACATCGCCCGACAGTTTGACAAACAGTACGGAATTTTGGTATATTGTCCTTCGTCACACGACCATAGGGATGTGGCTCGACTGATTTATGTGCGCCCGATTCTCGCCGCTGAACGGTCCAGGAAGCAGGCGAAGTCGGGCATTGTAGTGTCTGTCGCGCATCGCGTCGAATTGCGCCTTCGGGTTCGTGAACAGGTTGCTTCCCGATGGAAGAGGATACAGCAAGCAGCGCCCCTACAAATGCTCGGGGCATTTTTTATAGTCCCCAAGCATATTATTCGTTCGCAGCGAGACCAAAACAAAGCCGATGTTCGAAAGTCTTTCCGATAAACTACAGGGCGTGTTCCAGCGGCTGCGTGGTAAGGGCAAGGTCACCGAAAGCGACGTCAACGAGGCGATGCGCGAGGTACGCCTCGCACTGCTCGAAGCCGACGTCAGCCTGCCGGTCGTCAAGGATTTCATCGGGCGCATCAAAGAGAAAGCGCTCGGCGTCGAAGTTCTCGAAAGCCTCTCTGCTGTGCAGCAGGTCGTCAAAATCGTCAACGACGAACTGATCGCGCTGCTCGGCGGCGAGCAGACCGCCCTGATGCTGTCGCCGACCCCGCCTTCGATAATTATGCTCTGCGGGCTGCAGGGCGCGGGCAAAACGACGCTCTGCGGCAAGATGGCTGCCTACTTCAAGAAACAGGGGCGCAACCCGCTGATGGTCGCGTGCGATATCTATCGACCCGCCGCCGTCAAGCAGCTTCAGGTGCTCGGTGAGCAGATCAAGATTCCTGTTTTCACCGTCGCGCCGGAGGAGCGCAAAGCGCCTCCGACGATCGCCCGGCTCGCGGTGCAGCACGCGCAGCAGCACGGCAACGACATCATTCTTCTCGATACGGCGGGCAGGCTCGCGATCGACTCCGAACTGATGGACGAACTCGGGCAGATGAAGGCGGTCGTCAAACCGCATGAAATCCTGCTTGTGGTCGATGCGATGGTCGGGCAGGACGCGGTCAACTTCGCGCAGGAGTTCAACTCCAAACTGGCGATCACCGGGCTTGTGATGACGAAGATGGACGGCGACACGCGCGGCGGCGCTGCGCTCTCGATCCGCGCCGTTACCGGGGTTCCAATCAAGTTTCTTGGCGTCGGTGAAAAACTCGACGCGCTCGAACTGTTCTATCCCGATCGTCTCGCTTCCCGCATCTTAGGCATGGGCGATATCCTGAGCCTGATCGAGCGCGCGCAGGAAGCGGTCTCTGAAAAAGACGCCGCAGAGCTCGAAAAACGCCTCCGCGAGAAACGTTTCGACCTCAACGACTTCCTGAACCAGATGGAGCAGATGAAGAAGCTGGGTCCGTTACAGAACGTGATGAAGATGCTGCCGGGCGTCAACAGTGAGATGCTGGAGCAGTTCGAAAGCCTGAATGCGGAGAAAGTGCTCGCGCGCAAGAAAGCGATCGTGCAGTCAATGACGCCCGCCGAGCGCCGTACGCCGACCTCGATCAATGGACCGCGACGCAGACGGATCGCCGCCGGGTGTGCGCAGACCGTCCAGGAAGTCAACCAGTTCCTGAACGAGTTCGAGCAGATGCGCAAAATGATCGGCGGCATGATGGACAAAATGCCGGGCGGCGCAAAGAGTGGCGGCGCAATGCCGACGCCCTTCGGCGGACTGAAAAAGATGCCGAAAGGCGGCAAAGGCGGTAGAAAAAAGTTTCCATTCAGCCGATAGAATCATTAGGTGACCGTCAGCAGAAACTTTTTGTCAAAATAATTTCATTTAATTTATCAGTCAGTGAACGTACGGGAGGTTGGATACGTCATTAAGTACGCAGAGCAGTTTCCTCGATGTACAGATGTAGCCGTCCCCGTTGTCATCATCGCCCCGGTGTGATTGTAAAAGCCAATACGAGAATAATTTGCGCCGCATTGGAACACTTTGCTGTTATATGTCGTCTAACATAAGGTTACTCCCGGGCGCGAAAACCGACTCGCAATTCGCCTCACACAATGGTCAGTCACCTGTACCGAAAAGGAGTTTCTGCACTTTGCCAGTTAAAATTCGATTGAAGCGCATCGGCGCCAAAAAACGCCCGTTCTACCGTGTCGTCGTCGCCAACAGCACCGAGGCGCGTGATGGACGCTTTATCGACACCATCGGGACCTACGATCCTTGCGTCGATCCTCCTGCACTCATTCTCGATGAGGAAAAAGCTTTGAAGTGGCTGGGTCATGGGGCGCAGCCGACCGACACCACCCGCGCTCTGCTCAAAAAGCTGGGCATTCTGGACCGTCTCACTCTCGCCAAAGCGGCAGCCCGCGAAGCGAAAAAGGAAACGGCAGCTACGAAATAGCCGATCTACAGGCACAAGGAGTACACCGTTGGAAAACCTGATCGAGTACCTGGTGAAAGCGCTCGTAGACGAGCCGGAGCACGTGAATATCACGGAAGTTTTGCGTGACGAAGCGACAACGTACGAAGTGCGTGTTGCTCCTAATGATCTGGGCAAAGTGATTGGCAAGCAGGGACGTATTGCCAACGCACTGCGCACCGTCGCCAAAGCGGCGGCGATGAAGAACAAGCAAAAGGTTTACGTCGAGATTATCGCCTAGCCCTTCTGGGAAAATCTTTACGATTCATCCTGATTATACATTCTGCATCTATCACATACGCCATCGTCTCGCTGTGCATCGTCAGTACAGAGTTCCTGTCGGCAGCCTGAATATTGGTTTCAGGCATCGGCTCACAGGATTGCTCTCGAAGTTGGCAGGCATTCGACGATTCTAAAGCAGTTCAGTGGTCGGTTTTGTGACGCGGCGGGTCTCTCCCGCTGTCGAGCACCGGTGGATGACCGACACTAAACTGGCTTTCGGCTCCGCGATTTTTGTCTTTTTTTTCTCATCTCTGAGTTTTGGTTAGTTTCGATATCTCTTTTATTCGATATCTCTTTTAATTGTCTGCGATCTCGCAGTACACTGCCTCCGCTGATAGAATAGCCGATTGGCGCTTCCTCTCTATCTAGAAGATTCGTGGGATTTAGCTGGGATAATGACAGACGCGCAGGGACAGACACAGAACAGGGTTGATACAAATACACTCGCAGACTGGAGCCTGACAATCGGGGAAGTCGTTGCCCCGTTCGGGCTGCTGGGCGAGTGTAAAGCACGTATAGACACCGATTTCCCCGAGCGCTTCTCCCGTCTGAAGCAGGTCTGCCTGCGCGATGCCAGGGGGAACGCGCGCCTGATGAACATACTTGGCGCGCGGCTGCATAAAACGCAGATACTGCTCAAGTTCGAGGGCGTGACAACGATCGACATTGCCGAAACTCTGCGCAATCATGTCGTGCAGGTTCGCGCGCGTGATGCCGTCCGTCTGCCCAGGGATGAGTTCTATATCCATGATCTCGTCGGTTGCGAAGTGGTGACACGTTCGGGACGCGTTCTCGGCGCAATCACGAATGTACTCCGAAGTGGCGCAAACGACGTTTATGCGATCGGAACCGGCAAAGATGAGATTTTGCTTCCTGCGATCAAGGATGTCGTGCGCGAGGTCGATCTGACACGGCGGCGAATCATCGTCACACCGACGCCCGGCCTGCTTCCCGATGAATCTGCCGAAGTAGTCGAAGCCAACGAAGTCGAGACAGAAGAGATTGAGTTTTTACTGGCAGCTTCTCATGAAATCCCTGCTGAGCAGGGCGAGACCGAAACAACCTGACGATTTTTCAGAGCAGGCAGGGAAGTGCGTGAGGCAGTATGCCGTCACCGCTTGCGTTGCCTTCGTTTTATGTGTAGTCGGAGTTCAGGCGTCTGCAAAATGTTT
>Ga0123337_10003351_pt1 | contig 17160 bp, 19 predicted proteins | sample frozenSSSSmetaG_FD_89792 | JGI IMG/M metagenome (GOLD analysis project Ga0123337, IMG submission 89792) | Glacier valley bacterial and archeal communities from Borup Fiord, Nunavut, Canada, to study Microbial Dark Matter (Phase II) -... | ecosystem: Environmental > Aquatic > Freshwater > Ice >... | reverse complement strand
GCGCTGGTGCCGGGCATTCTTGCGGCGGCGCTGGAAGGCAAGGCGGCCGAGCTGACCGAGCTCAGCGCGCCGATCGCCGCGGCCTCGATCGCCCAGGTGCACCGCGCCCGGCTGGTGCCGGCCAAGGGGCCGGCCCATACGGTTGCCGTCAAGATCCTGCGCCCAGGCGTCCAGGCCCGCTTCATGGCCGATATCGAGAGCTTTTACGCGGCCGCCCGGCTGGCCGACCGGTTCATCGCCTCGACCAAGAGGCTGCGGCCCATCGAGGTGGTCGAGACGCTGGACCGCTCGGCCCGGCTCGAACTCGACCTGCGGCTGGAGGCCGCAGCGATTTCGGAAATGGCCGAGAACATCAAGGACGATACCGGCTTTGTCATCCCCAGCGTCTCCTGGGACCATGTGGCGCAGAACGTGCTCACCACCAGCTGGGTCGACGGCATTCCGATTCGCGACCATGCGGCGCTCGACAGAGCCGGGGTGGACCGCAAGGCGCTGGCGACCAATCTGCTGCAGAGCTTTCTCAAGCATGCCATCCGCGACGGCTTCTTTCATGCCGACATGCATCCGGGCAACCTGTTCGCCGATCCGCGCACCGGCGACGTGATCGCGGTCGATTTCGGCATCATGGGCCGGATCAACCGGCAAGAACGCCGGTTCCTCGCCGATATCCTCTTCGGCTTCATCACCCGCGACTACCGGCTGGTGGCCGAGCGGCATTTTGATATCGGCTATGTCCGCAAGGATCAGTCGGTGGATGATTTTGCCCTGGCGATTCGCTCCATCGGCGAGCCTCTGCACGGCCGCACCGCGGCCGATATCTCGATGGCCCGGGTGCTGGGCCAGCTGTTTGCCATTACCGACCTGTTCGACATGCAGACGCGGCCCGAGCTGGTGCTGCTGCAGAAGTCCATGGTGCTGGTGGAAGGGGTGGCGCGGGCGCTCGATCCCGATCTCGACATCTGGACGGTGGCCGAGCCGGTGGTGGGCGACTGGTTGCGCCGGCAGGCGGGCCCGGTGGGCCAGATTGAAACCCTGGGCGAGCATTTCAAGACCATGGCCGAGGCGGCCGGCCGCGTGCCGGTCATCCTGGCGCAGGCCGAGCTGGCGCTGGCCGATTATCATGCTGTCAAACACCGGCGCTATGATCCGCTCATGCGCTGGAGCGTGATAGGGCTGATGGCCATTGCCGGGGCAACCCTGCTGGCCGTGCTGTGGCGCGTTCTGACGCTGGCGGGCTGAGCGCGGCTTGTCCGGCCAGCCGGCACGACCTAGAATAGAAAAATACACAGAACCTGCGAGTGCCCGATGTCTGCCAGCCGCGTCCTGATCCAACTGCGCTGGCTCGAGCATGGCCGTGGATTGGCGCTGCCGGCGCAGCAGACGGCGCGAGCCGCCGGGCTCGACCTGGCGGCGGCGCTGCCGGCCGACGGCACTATGGAGATCGCGCCGGGCGCCTATGGGATGATCCCCACCGGGCTGGCTCTTGCCCTGCCCGAAGGGTTCGAGGCACAGATCCGGCCGCGGTCGGGCCTGGCGGCAAAATACGGCGTGACCGTTCTCAATGCGCCCGGGACGGTGGATGCGGACTACCGGGGTGAGGTCAAGGTGCTGCTGATCAATCACGGCACGGCGCCCTTCACGGTGCGGCGGGGCGATCGAATCGCGCAGATGGTGGTGGCACCGGTCAGCGCAGTGAGTTTAATCGAAGTGGAGGCACTGGATGGCACCGAACGGGGCGAGGGCGGGCATGGTTCGACGGGTCGCTAGCCTTTTTGGGCTGCTGGTCCTTCTCGTCCTGCCGGCAGTGCCGGCGCTGGCGGGCGACCGGGCGCAGATCGACCTGATCGGCTTTTCCGAAGACGGCAGCTATTTTGCCTTCGAGGAATTCGGGGTGCAGGACGGATCGGGCTTTGCCTATGCCAGCGTCTATGTGGTCGATTTGGTCGATGACAGCTGGGTGGTTGGCACGCCCGTTCGTATGCTGGCCGAGGACGAGCTGGTGACGCTGGCCGAGATCCGCGCGGAGGCCAAGCTCAAGGCCGCCAATTATATCACCACGCTGGGCATTACCGTGCCGGGTGAATTCGTCGCCCTGATCGGCGATGGCGCGCCCGACAATGACGGGCAGGCCCTGACTTTCGGCGTGCCGGCCTTCGGGGTCGGCTCGGTCGAGGGCAGCCATAGCCTCGAGCTGAGCCGGTTCGATACCAGCTCGGCCACGCCGTGCCAGGAATGGTTCAGCTCGCCGCCACGCGGCTACCAGCTCAACCTTGTCGACGATGCCGGCACGCGCGTGGTGCATCGTGACGACAGCCTGCCGCGTTCGCGCGGCTGTCCCGTCGATTACCGGCTCTTTGGCGTGGTCCTGCCCTTTGCCGCCGAGCCCCTGCGCGACGCCGTGGCCATCATTTCGGTGTTCACCTTTGGTTTTGAAGGGCCGGATCGGCGCTTCATCGTGGTGCCGCTTGGCTTCTGAGCCCCTCTCCCCCGCCGAAACGCGGCGCTATGCGCGCCAGCTGGTGCTCAAGGGCTTCGGCGGCAGCGGCCAGCAGGCGCTCAAGGCGGCTCGGGTGCTGGTGGTGGGCGCGGGCGGGCTGGGCAGTCCGGTCATTGCCTATCTGGCCGGGGCCGGCGTGGGTCGGCTGGGTATTGCCGATCCGGACAGCGTCTCGCTGTCCAACCTGGCGCGGCAGGTGATCCATACCAGCGCAGGCATCGGCCAAAGCAAGGCGGTCAGCGCCGGCCATTTCGCGCAGGCCCTCAACCCCGAAGTGCAGCTGGCGCTGCATGACGCGGCGGTGACCGCGGACAATGCGGCGCGGCTCATGGCCGACTATGACCTGGTCATCGATGGCACCGACAATCTGGTGACCCGCCGGGCCGTGGCTGCGGCAACGGCCGGGCTGGGCCTGCCCCTGGTCTCGGGCGCGGTATCGATGTTTGACGGGCAGGTAACGGTCTTTGCCCCAAGCGGGCCGTCCTTCAGCGCGCTTTATCCAGACAGCGCCAGCGATGCCGACCTGCCGAGCTGCGAGGCGACCGGCATTGTCGGACCGCTTACCGGCGTGATCGGCACGCTGATGGCCATGGAAGCCATCAAGCTCATCACCGGCATTGGCGAGCCGCTGATCGGCCGGGTGCTGACCTATGACAGCCAGGGCGCCCGCTTCGCCGAATTCGCCTTCTAGCCGAGCAGGACTGTGCCCGCATCGGCCGTGACGGCCAGGCCAGTCGGCATGCGAAAGGTGAAGCAGGTTTCCTGTGGCGTCGAGGTCACCCCCAGCGTGCCGCCATGCGCGCGGGCGATCTGGCTGGCGATATAGAGCCCGAGCCCCAGACCCTGCTGGCTGGGCCGCACCCGGGCGCGGAAGAAGGGCTTGAACAGATTGTCGAGCAGATGGGGCGGAATGGCGTCGCCGCCATTGCACACCGACGCCTCGAGCTGGCCATCGACAATCCCCACTGCCACGGTAATGGGCTGGTCGGCCGCGCCATGGGTCAGGGCATTGCCCAAGAGGTTGGATACCAGCTGCTCGATGCGCGTGCGGTCATAGGAGAGATGGCCGACCCGGTCGAGGCGGGCAATGATCTGCCGGTCAGGATGGGCCGAGCGCAGTTCCTCGACGACCTGTTCGACCACCGCGTGCAGCGTCTCGTCGGTGGCGGTTTCGAGCTGGATGCCGCCGCCAAGCCGGCCGCGGGCCAAGTCGAGCATATTGTCGACCAGCGTGCCCATGCGGCTGACGCTCTTGCGCATCAGGCCGACAACCTGGTCCGAGCGCTCGTCGAGTGGTGCCCTGAGCAGCTGGCGCGTCCCGGCCTCGATGGCGCTGAGGGGGTTGCGCAGGTCATGGCCGAGCACGGCGACGAACTGTTCGCGCAGGTCGGCGGTGAGGCGCTCCTCGGCCAGCTGCGCGCGGCTTTCGGTCAGCGCGCGGTCGCTGTCGAGATGGTGGGCAATGAGTTCGGCAAACAGGCGGAGCATGCCGATGGTGACCGGGTTGTCCAGCTTGGCCGGGGCGCGGTCCATGGCGCAGAGCGTGCCGAAGAAGCTGCCGTCCGGCAGGATGATCGGCACCGATATGTAACTCTGCAACCCGTAGATGCGGGGTGTGTGATGGTCGGCATAGAGCGGGTCCTGGCTGACGTGATCGATGACCACCTCGCGATGATCCTGCCGCACCTGGTGGCACAAAGTGGTTTCGACCTTGAGTTCGTCGCCCGGCTTGAGCCCGAAATCGACATTGTCGAGCACCTGGCAGGTCACCCAGCGGTCCTCGGTCACCCGCGCCACCGCGGCAAAACCAACCCCTGTCGCCTCACAGACAACATTGAGGATGGACGGGATGGCGGTAATGCGCTGAACCGCATCAATATCGGCCTGAAAGTCGTGGACGTCGTTCATGAACTCTTTCGTCAGTTCCATGCTGTCAGTCGACAGCGATCGGCGCCCCCGCCGACTGCATTGTCGGTGTGGTGACAGCAAGAATCAATGGTTGAATTGCGGCTGACCCGGCACCGGCCGAATCAGCGGCCCCGGCGGGCCGTCAGCAGCAGGGATCAGGCGTCGGGGTGCTTGAAGACCAGAGCCGCATTGGTGCCGCCAAAGCCGAAGGAATTGGACAGCACCACGCCCAGATCGACGTCGTCGCGCCGCTGCTGGATGATGGGCATGTCGGCAAAGGCGGGATCGAGATTGTCGATATTGGCGCTGGCGGCAATGAAGCGGTGCTTCATCATCAGGATCGAATAGATCGATTCGTGCACGCCGGTGGCGCCCTGGCTGTGGCCGGTCAGCGATTTGGTGGCCGAGATGGGCGGGCACTTGCCGGCATCGCCGAAGACGGACCGGATGGCCTCGATCTCCTTGAGGTCGCCGACCGGGGTCGAGGTGGCGTGCGGGTTGATGTAGTCGACCTTGGGGCCGACATTTTTCAACGCCATCTGCATGCAGCGCGCCGCGCCCTCGCCGGAAGGGGCAACCATGTCGAGGCCGTCGGAAGTGGCGCCATAGCCGACCAGTTCCGCCCAGATGCGCGCGCCGCGCGCCTTGGCGTGTTCATATTCCTCGAGCACCAGCACGCCGGCGCCGCCGGAAATGACAAAGCCGTCGCGATCGGCGTCGTAGCAGCGCGAGGCCCTGGCGGGCGTGTCGTTATAGTTCGAACTCATGGCGCCCATGGCATCGAACAGATTGGACAGCGTCCAGTCGAGATCCTCGTGGCCGCCGGCAAAGACGATGTCCTGCTTGCCCAGCATGATCTGTTCCATGCCATTGCCTATGCAATGCTTGGACGTCGCGCAGGCGGCGGTGATGGTATAGTTCACGCCCTTGATGCCAAAGGCGGTGGCCAGCGTCGCCGAGGCCGTGGAACCCATGGCCTTGGGCACGGCCAGCGGGCCGATGCGCTTGGGGCTGGAGTTCTTGCGGGTAATGTCGGCCGCCTCGACAATAGTGCGGGTAGAGGCGCCGCCCGAACCCATGACAATGCCGGTCATGGGGTTGGAGATGTCGCTCTCCTCGAGCCCGGCATCGGCTATCGCCTGCTGCATGGCCAGGTAGTTCCAGGCCGCGCCCTTGCCCATGAAGCGGGTGACGCGGCGGTCGAGCAGTTCGAACGGGTCGAGCCGCGGGTCGCCCTTGACCTGGCTGCGAAAGCCCAGTTCGGCATAGTCCTCGGCAAACACGATGCCTGGCGTCGCTGTACGCAGGCTAAGCGTGACCTCGTCGAGCGAATTGCCGATCGAGGAAATGATACCCATGCCGGTGACGACAACTCGTCTCATCTTGGCCTCGTTTAGTTTCGGTCTGACGCCCTTATGGCCGGGCGGTTCTCGTTGATTGAAGCGTCGCTTTTAAGGCGCGTCAGGCGCTCTGCTGCGCCTGCATCTGTACGTCGGTAAACAGGCCGACGCGCAAATCCTTGGCCTCGTAGATCACCTTGCCATCGGCCTTGACCCAGCCATCGGCGATGCCCAGGGTCAGGCGGCCCTTCATGACGCGCTTGAGGTCGATACCGTATTCGACCAGTTTTACGTCATCGGTTACCTGGCCGGTGAACTTTATTTCGCCCGCCAAAGCGCGGCCACGGCCGGGCTGGCCGATCCAGCTGAGGAAGAAGCCGGTCATCTGCCAGATCGCGTCGAGGCCCAGGCAGCCGGGCATGACGGGATCGCCGATGAAATGGCACTTGAAGAACCAGAGATCGGGATTGACGTCGAGCTCGGCGCGCACCTGGCCCTTGCCATAGGCGCCGCCATCCTCTGAAATGGAGGTGATGCGGTCAAACATCAGCATGGGTGGGGCTGGCAGGCGCGCGTCGCCCTGGCCCGGCAATTCGCCGCGGCCATGCGCCAACAGCTCCTGATACCCAAATGCGCTCTGCCGATCGGCCATGCGTCCAACCCCGTTAACCGTGTGTTTGTCTCGTATAGGGGCGCGTGGGGAGGGTCAAGTCAACGCGGGCGCGCGCGGGCCTGACCTGCGACGGCACGGCGCCTTGTGTGGCGCGGGCGTGACGGTTATAAGAACCCCAGTATCTTCCGGCCCTTCAGAGCGCTCAAGGACCCTATGACTGATCGTACCCAGACCGCCCGGTCGCTGCCCTCGCGCAAACCGTGTCTCACCGCCGTGCTGCGCATGGCCGGTCTCCGTCCGACGCGGCAGCGCGTGGCGCTGGCCGAACTGCTGTTCGGCGGCCCGCACCGCCATGTCAGTGCCGAACAATTGCATGGCGAAGCCGATGCTGCGCGGGTCAATGTGTCGCTGGCCACTATCTACAATACGCTGCACCAGTTCCACGAAGCGGGCCTGCTGCGCGAAGTGGCCGTGGATGCGGCACGCTCCTATTTCGACACCGACACCTCCGATCACCATCACTTCTACGTTGAAGACGAGCAGCGGATGATCGACATTCCGGCCAGTTCGGTGGCTTTCACCAAGCTGCCCGAGCCCCCCAAGGGCATGGAAGTCAGCCATGTCGACGTGGTGATCCGGGTGCGCAAGGCGCAGGGCTGAGCCTGATCGGCGCCGGCCCGCCATAAGCGTCAAATGGCCGCTGTCCAGCCCCCGCAAGGACGAAATTGCCGCCAGGCGGCGGTGACAGGGGGCGCGTGATCACCCATATTGCGCGTCCTGCAACAGCAAAACGGGTGGCCAATGAGCCAAAAGGTCAATCTCAACGGCTATTTCGAGCGAATCGGCTTTGCCGGTTCAATTGCCCCTAGCCTGGCGACCCTGGAACAGCTGCACGCCCTGCATCCAGCCGCCATTGCCTTTGAAAACCTCAATCCGCTGCTGGGCCTGCCGGTCAAGCTGGAGCTGGCAAGCCTTCAATCCAAGCTGCTGACCGAGCGGCGTGGCGGTTACTGCTACGAACACAACCTGCTGCTGATGGCGATGCTCCAAGAGCTCGACTTCTCCGTGCGCGGCCTGGCGGCGCGCGTGCTGTGGAACAATCCGGGCAATGTCGACGGCCCGGCCCATCACATGCTGCTGGCCGTCGATATCAACAGCGCCACCTATATTGCCGATGTCGGCTTTGGCGGGCTGACGCTGACCGGCCCGCTGCGGCTCAAGGCTGATGCCGAGCAGAGCACGCCGCATGGCAGCTTTAGGCTGACCGGCGGCGATCCGATCTGGCAGCTCGAGGCCAGGCTGGGCGAGGACTGGGCGCCGCTCTATGCCTTTGACCTCACCGAAAAGACGGCGGCCGACTATGAGGCCTCCAACAGCTTCCTCTCAACCGACCCCACCTCCCCCTTCCGCAACCAGCTGCGCGTTGCCCTCGCCCCTTCCGGCAAGCGCCTGGCTCTCAAAGACAATCACTTCACCACCTATGCCGAGGATGGCGAGGCCGAGAGCCGGGACCTCATCAGCGTGGCTGAGATGCGCGACGTGCTGACAACCAGTTTCGGCATCACCCTGCCGGCCGACACGGCGCTCGACGCCAAGCTCGGCGAGATCCTGCTGGCGGCCGGAATCGCGCCGCCCGAGCCCGAGATCGCGCCTGAGGCTACGGCGGACTAGCCATGGCGCCGGTAAGAGTCGACCCGGACAAGGTCCGCGAATTTGCCGACAGGGACGCATTCTACCATTGGCTGGGCCAGCATCACGACCAGGCAGACGAGATCTGGATCCGTATCTTCAAGAAGGCCAGCGGCACCCCGACCATCACGGCCGCCGAGGCCATCGACGTGGTGCTATGCTGGGGCTGGATCGACGCCATCCGCAAGAGCTGGGACGAGGTCTCCTTCGTGCAGCGCTATACACGGCGCGGCAGCAAGAGCAGCTGGAGCCAGATTAATCGCGACAATGTCGCCCGGCTGATCGGTGATGGCCTTATGACCGATCATGGCCTCAAACATGTCGAGACGGCCAAGGCCGATGGGCGCTGGGATGCGGCCTATGCAACCACGATGGAGCCGCCCGAGGACCTGATGGCGGCCATCACCGCCCGGCCGGGGGCGCTTGAATTCTACCGCAGCCTGACCGCGCAGAACCGCTTTGCGCTGATCTTCCGCACCATCGCCCTCAAGACCCCGGCGGCGCGGGCGCGCAAGATCGCCGGCTTCGTCGAGATGCTCGAGCGCGGCGAGACCATCTATCCGCAAGGCAAGGGAAAGACGACATGAGCGCGGTGTGGTTCGCCTTTCTGCGCGGCATCAATCTGGGCAAGCGCCAGGTCAAGATGGCCGAGCTGCGGACGTGCCTCGAGGCGGCCAGCTTTGCCGATGTGAAAACCGTGGTGGCCAGCGGCAATGTGCGCCTGCGCGCCGAGGGCACTGCCTCGGCCATCAAGGACAAGCTCGAGGCCGCCATCGCGGCGCAATTCGGCTTTGACGTGGGCGTCGTACTGCGCTCGGAGACGGAGTTGACGGCCATGCTCGCGCAGCACCCCTTCGGCCGGCTCGACCCCGAGGCCGACCTCACCCGCCATGTGCTGATGTTCGACCGGGCCCTGCCCCCGGGCATCACGCTGGCCGACCAGCCCGGCCACACCGAAATTGTCCGCATCGACGCGCGCGACATCTATATTGCCGGTTACCGCCAGCCCAATGGCCGCTATACCGAAGGCGTCGAGGACGTGCTCAAGCCGCTCTATGCCCAATCGGGCAAGGGTGTGCTCGACACCATGCGCAACTGGAACACGATGGAAAAGATGCTGGCATGATCACGGTTTTCGGCTCCACCAATCTCGACCAGATCGGCACCGTGCCGCGCCTGCCCCTGCCGGGCGAAACAGTGGCGGGCGGGGTCTTCTCCATGGCCGCGGGCGGCAAGGGCGCCAACCAGGCGCTGGCGGCGCGGCGTGCCGGCGCCAGCGTACGCCATGTCTCGGCCGTCGGACAGGACGCCTTTGCCGAACCGGCTTTGGCCCTGCTGGCCGAGGCAGGGGTCGATCTGGGCGCCATGCGCCATACGGAAGGCGCCACCGGCATTGCCATGATCTTTGTCGATGCGGCGGGCGAAAATGTCATCGCCGTGCTGCCTGGCGCCAATGGCACCATTACCCCGGCCGATGCCGAGACGGCCCTTTCCGGGCTAGGCGGCCAGGACCTGCTGCTGGTGCAGCAGGAAATCCCCCAGGCAGCGACAAGGCGGGCCCTGGAACTGGCCCGGGCGCAGGGCGTCACCAGCCTGCTCAATACCGCCCCCTTCCTTGCCGATACGGTCGACCTCGCCCCGCTGGCCAGCATTGTCGTGGCCAATGAAACCGAATTTGCCCTGCTCAGCGGCCGGCCGGAAAGCGAGCTGGACGCGGCCATGGCAGACTGGGCGACCACGCACGACCAGATCCTCATTGTCACCCTGGGCGGCGCCGGGGTGAAGGCAATCGCGAATGGCAAGACGCTCGCCATCCCTGCTTTGCCCATCAAGCCGGTCGATACGGTGGGCGCCGGCGATACTTTCGTGGGCTATCTCGCCGCCGGCCTCGATGCCGGCCTGGACCTCGAAATCGCCCTGCGCCGCGCCGCCGCAGCGGGGAGCCTGGCCTGCCTCAAGCCTGGCGCCCAGCCTGCGATTCCGCTGGCCGCAGAGGTGGATGCGGCGCTCAAGGGTTAGGGGTGCAACGGCTCTCGGCATTGGCCTAGATACTGTGCAGTACCGCCTTCGTGTCAGGCATCCGCCTGAGCGAGTTGTCCAGGCGTTCGCGCCAGCGCGGACCGACCTCCATGGCGCTGACATAGGCCCGACGCAAATCGTCGGGCCGGTCTTGGGCCAGTGCCTGGATCAGAAATGCCGCCTGTTCCCGGTCCTTGGACGCTTTCAGACTGCCTGCGCCATCTCGCCGCCGATCGGCGACGATGAGCTTGTGTATCGCGTATCTTTCGGGGCGCGGTACCTGCACCAGGACGCCAGATCGATAGATGGCCGCGGCGTGGATGGGTTCGGCGATCAGGAAATTGAGGTAGTTCAGCGACTGCGCGTTGACGCCCAGGGCGGGCAGATCGCGGATGGTTTCTTCGCCGAAGGCGGGGGTAAGGAACTCCACCAGCTGGCCACTGCCGCCCTGCACCCAGCGCCAGGTGCGGCTCGGGTCGAGCCCTGGAAGGGGGGCGAACTTCAGCGCCGAGAAGGTCTCGGCCAGACCCGGATTGACCTGATCCTCCACGGCCAGGCTGAGCTTTTCGAATTGGGCGATGTCGATGTCGCCGGTATTGGCCATGCCGCCCAAAGGCAGCCGGATGCCTAGTTCGCCTTCGTACAGGCGAAATGCGTTCGTACCGACCAGGGTCCCGCCCAGCCGAAAGGTTCCCGCATCCGCCATGGCAGACAGCATGGAGCCCGTGGCTCGATCGGTCGGTGTCAAACCCTCGGCCCGCAGCAAACGGACCAGCCGCGACCGTTCGGCCTGCCGCTCCTTGGCTGTCGTCCGCAGGGCCTCAATCCGGTCTATGCGCGCACGGGTCTCATCGCTATCTTCACCGATGTAGAGGAACTGCATGTCCGAACCGATGCGGCGCGCAGCGTACCAATAGGCCTTGTTGCCGCGCGGCTTGAGGGTTGGTTTGCCCTCGACGCCGGATATGGCATCGTCCCGCAGTAGTCGGACCAGATCGGTATAGGCGCTCATGGCGATGCTGCTGAGGGCTATCATGCCTATCACTTTCGGGTTTTGCTTGGCATGAATATACCTAGCAAAAATTGAAATTGCTAGGCATGCCAAAGACAAAACAAAAAGGGCAGGTCCGCCGGACCTGCCCTTTCAAATCTGTCGGCCGGCAAACCCTATTTGGGCGCCAAAACCATCACCATCTGGCGGCCTTCGGAGCGCGGCTGGCTTTCGACCTTGGCGATTTCCTCGGTCTGGGCGCGCACCTTGAGCAGCAATTGCATGCCCAGGTCCTGATGGGCCATTTCGCGGCCACGGAAGCGCATGGTCACCTTGACCCGGTCGCCATCATCGAGAAAGCGCTGCACGGCCTTCATCTTGGTCTCGTAGTCATGTGTGTCGATATTCGGCCGCATCTGGACTTCCTTGACCTCAATCACCTTCTGCTTCTTGCGGGCCTCGGCAGCTTTTTTCTGCGCGGCATATTTGAAGCGTCCCAGGTCGAGCATCTTGGCGACGGGGGGGACAGCGTTGGGAGAGATCAAGACAAGGTCGAGGCCCTGTTCCTGGGCTTCTGCGAGCGCCTCGCGGGTATTGACGATCCCGCGGTTCTCACCTTCAGCGTCGATCAGCTGGACATCGGCGCTGGTGATATCTTCATTGGACGGTGGCCCATCTTTCTGGGGCGTGACTGGTCTCATTGGACGGCGAATGGCAAATGATCCTTGTGTTGTTAAGCCAAGCGGTGAATTCGGGGCTAAAATCGTGTTACCGGGCCCATAAGTCAACTGGCAAAAGGTCCAATTTCTGGAGCTCTTGCCGCGTTGCCGGCCCGGTCAGACAGTGCCCGCCTGAAACCAGTATATACCCTTTTGCCTCCCCAAGAAAGCGATCCCATGACCGCCACCCAAAGCAGCACAATCTCCGTCGGTTCCGGCCCCGCCGCCCGCGCCATTGCCGTGGCCCGGCGCAACGGTGGCAGCCCGGGCCTGTTCTGGCTGGGCGGGTTTCGCTCCGACATGGCGGGATCCAAGGCGATGGCGCTGGATGGGCTGGGGGCCGAGCATGGCCTGGCGGTAACGCGCTTTGACTATTCCGGGCACGGGATTTCCGGCGGCGACTTCAACGCGGGCACGATCAGCCGCTGGCTGGAAGAGGCCGAGGCGGTCTATGCAACAACCGAAGGTCCGCAGGTCATCGTGGGCTCGTCGATGGGCGGCTGGATCGCGCTGCTGCTGGCGCGGGCGCTGCTGGCCCGCGGCACGCCGGCAAGGGGCCTGGTGCTGATCGCCCCGGCGCCGGACATGACCCATGAGCTGATGTCCCCCAATTTCACGCTGGAGGAACACCAGCAGCTGCAGGCGCAGGGCTATGTGGAGCAGCCCAGCCAGTATTCGGACGCGCCCTATCGCATCAACCAGGCTCTGCTCGAGGACGGCGCGCAGCACCTGCTGTTCGGCAGCGTCATCGAAACGGGTTGCCCCGCCACCATCCTGCAAGGCGGGCAGGACCCGGACGTGCCGGCCGCGCATGCCATTCGCCTCGTCACCCATATCCTGCACGATCCCGTTACGCTGACACTGATCCCCGATGGCGACCACCGGTTGAGCCGGGATGAAGACCTGGCGCGCATGAAGGAGGCGGTGCTGCGGCTGGCCGCGGCGCCTTAAGCGCGCGTCACCAGCTTGCTCTTCTGTACCCCGCCGGCGTCAAAATTGTCGGGCGCCAGCCAGCGCTCATATTCGGCGCGCAAGGCGGGCCATTCGCTGTCGATGATGGAGAACCAGGCGGTGTCGCGGCTCTCGCCCTTGGTGATGCGGTCCTGGCGGAAAATGCCTTCGAAGCTGAAGCCAAAGCGCGTGGCAGCCGCCTTGGATGGGGTGTTGCGGTCATTGCACTTCCATTCGAAGCGCCGATAGCCGAGATCATCGAAGGCGTGGCGGGCAAACAGATAGAGCGCCTCGGTGGCCAGCGGCGTGCGCGCCATGGGCAGGCCCCAATAGACCCCGCCGATCTCGATGGAAGCATGTTCGGCAAAGATGCGCATCCAGGCCTGCTGGCCCACCGCCTTGTCGGTCTGCTGGTCGATAATGGCGACGTAGCGATCGGGGCCGGCATTGACGGTATCGATCCAGTCCTGCAGCCCTTCCAGCGATTCCGGCGCGTTGCTGAACAGCCAGCGATAGCGCTCCGGCCCGCCCGGCATGGTGCCCACCGCGAAGAGGTCGGCGGCGTGACGCTTCTCCAAGGGCTCGAGCCGCACGAAGCGCCCCTCAAGAACGATGCGCTCGGGGGCAGATTTGGCTGGGCTTGGTTGCGTCATGAACGGGTCTCCAGGACCTGGGCCAGGCCCTCGCGATAGGTCGGGTACAGCAGGTCGATGCCCAAGGCCTTTTTGATCGCGGCGTTGGAACAGCGCTTGTTGTCGGCGTAGAAGCTGGCCTGCATCGGCGTCATCGGCGCCGTGGCGAAATCGAGCTCGGCCGGTGGCGCCATGCCCAGCAGCGCGGCGGCGTGGACGATGACGTCCTGCGGCGGGGCCGGCTCGTCATCGCCCAGATTGAAAGTGCCATCGAGCCGCGCCGTCGCCGCCAGTTCGGTCACCCGGGCGATATCGTCGACATGGATGCGGTTGAACACCTGCCCCGGCTTGACCACGCGGCGCGAGGAGCCGTCTTCAAGCTTGTCGAAGGTCGAGCGGCCCGGGCCATAGATGCCGGCCAGCCGCAGAATCGTCAGCTTCACGCCCCGCGTCTCGGCATAGTCGCGCCAGGCCTGTTCGGCGACCACGCGGCGATCGCTGCGCTCATTGCGCGGCACCAGCGGCGCGGATTCATCGATCCAGGCGCCGCCGAAATCCCCATAGACCCCGATGGTGGAATAATAGCAGAGCCATTCCAGACCCTCTGCCGCGTCGAGATCGGCACGATGATGAATGAGCGCCGGGTCGCCATCGGCGTCGGGGGCAATGGAGAACACCACATGGCTGGAAGCCCGCAGGTCGGGGCCCAGGGTCGCGCCGGGTGCCGTACTGTCAAACAGGTGCGTGCGCAGGCCCATGGCGTTCAACCGCGCGGCCTTTTCTGCGGTGCGAACGGTGCCCACAATGTTATCATATTGGCCGGAAAGGTGGCATCGCATCGAAGCCGCGGTGGCGGAGAATCCGAGGCCGAAAAAGAAAGCGTTCATGCGATATCCACGGTCCATTCGGTGGCCACGTCAGGGTCTGTTTCGGCCGGTAGAAACTGGGGGCTGAGTCGGCCTGCCCGCAAGGGGTCCAGCCGCCGCAAGGCCCAGATGGCGGCGCCGCGCACCAGGGCACTGTCGTCCCCCAGCCGCGCCTCGACCAGCGGCACGAGGCCAGCATCACCCGAATTGCCGATGCCGATCAAGACATTGCGTAGAAATCGGCTGAGGCCGATGCGCTTGACCGGCGAGCCGGCAAAGAGCGTGCGAAAGCCCACATCGTCGAGCTGCACCAGATCGGCCAAAGCCGGGCGCTCGAGATCGGCGCGGGCCTGCAGTCGGGCCTCGCGGCTTTTCGAAGCAAACTTGTTCCAGGGGCAGACGGCCAGGCAATCGTCGCAGCCATAGATGCGGTTGCCCATGGGCACGCGGAACTCCAGGGGGATCTGACCCTTATGCTCGACTGAGAGATAGGCCAGGCACCGCCGCGCATCGAGCTGGAAGGGCGCCGGGAAGGCCTTGGTCGGGCAGATATCGAGGCAGCGCGTGCAGGAGCCGCAGCTTTCAGCGTGCGGCTTGTCCCCGGGCAGCTCGGCATCGGTCAGAATGGCGCCGAGAAACAGCCAGGAGCCGAAATCGCGGCTGACCAGCACGGTATGCTTGCCCTGCCAGCCCAGGCCCGCGGCCTCGGCCAGCGGCTTTTCCATCAGCGGGGCGGTATCGACAAAGACCTTGACCGCCGCGCCGGACCGCCGCGCCAACAAACCGGCCAGCTCTTTGAGCTTGCCCTTGATGATCTCATGATAGTCGCGATTGCGGGCATAGACCGAAATCGCGCCCAGCGTGGGTTCGCCGAGCAAGGCCAGGGGATCGCATTGCGGGCCGTAATTGATGCCCAGCAGGATCACCGATTTTGCCTCGGGCCAGAGCTGGGTCGGGCTGCCGCGCCGTTCGGCGGTCTCTGCCATCCAGTCCATATCGCCATGCCAGCCGGCGGCCAGCGCGGCATTGAGCTTGTCGGGCAGATCGGGCCGCGCATCGGCCGGGGCTATGCCGAAACTGTCAAAGCCAAGCGACGTGGCGCGGGCCTTGAGTTCAACGACGAGGGCTTCGGTTGTCGTCAAAAATCGAGATCCGCGTAGCCCTTGTGCGGCGGCATGGCCAGAACGCGGTCGTTGAGTAGGGTGCGGAAGGCCGGGCGCGACTTGATGCGGGAATACCAGTCGCGCGTCTCGCCCGCCTTGCCCCAGTCGATATCGCCGAGATAATCGAGGGTGGAGAGATGCGCGGCCAGGGCGAAATCGGCCAGGGTGAGGTCGTCGCCGGTTAGCCAGGAGCGGTTGGCGAAGAGCCAGTTGAAATAGAGCATATGCTCGTTGAGATTGGCCTTGGCGACGCGCAGCACGGCCGGGTCGGGCGTGGCGCCCTTGTGGTCGCGCTTGACGATCTTTTCCTCAAGCACATAACGGGTAACCTCGTCATTGAGCTTGGAGGTCACCCATTCGATCAGCCGCCACATCTCGGCCCGGGTGATGGGATCGGGTGGGATCAGGCCCGTGACGACGCTGGGGGTATAGAGATCCTCGATCAGGTGGATATTGGCCAGCAGGCCGACAATGGGCTGGTCATTGTCGTCGATCAGGATGGGCAGGGTGGCGGCCGGATTGATCTCGAGCAGTTCTGCCGTGCGCAGCCAAGGCTTGATCTCTTCCATGTCGAGCGGCACGCCATATTCGGCGCACATCAGGCGGATAAGCCGGGAGGCAGGATCGAGGGGATGATGCAGCAGGCTGGGCATTAGGGCTCATCTCTTTTTCTGGCGCACCAAACGGGGCTGCTTGGCGCTCTTGGCGAAGCAGGCTAAAGCTTGCGCGCCGCCCATGGCATCGGACAGGATTAGGGGATCAAATGAACGGCGATCAAGGTCTTTTTGTGCCTCTCGTCCTGGGTATTCTTGAAGGGCTTACCGAATTCCTGCCCGTCAGCTCGACCGGTCACCTGTTGCTGGCAGATCATTTCTTTGGCCTCAGCCAGCCCAAGACCTTCATCGTGCTGATCCAGCTTGGCGCCATCCTGGCCATTGTTACCATCTATTTCGCCCGGCTGGGGCTGCTGATCCGCGATGCGCTGACCGGCAAGGCCTATGCCTGGCGCTTCGCGCTGTCGGTGATCCTGGCCTGCATACCGGCGATTATCGTGGGCGTGCTGCTGCGCGATTTCATCCAGGGCGCGCTGTGGGAATCGCCGATGACCATCTGCGTTTCGCTGCTGGTTGGCGGCATCATCCTGCTGTTTGTCGACCGGATGCCCAAGCGGGAAACCTATGACGACATCTACCACTATCCCTGGCATCTGGCCCTGATCATCGGCCTATTCCAGATGCTCAGCCTTATTCCAGGCGTGTCGCGCTCGGGCTCGACCGTGGTCGGCGCCATGCTTTTTGGAGCGAGCAAGCGCAGCGCGGCCGAGTTCACCTTCTTTGTCGCCCTGCCCATCATGACCGGGGCATTCGGCTACGACCTCTACAAGAGCCGCGACCTGATCGATACGAGCATCGCCCTGCAGGTGGCCGTCGGCTTCGCCGCCGCCTTCGTGGTCGGTGCCATCGTGGTGCGCTACCTGCTGAACTTTGTCTCCAGCTATGGCTTTGCGCCCTTTGCCTGGTGGCGCATCGCCGTGGGCGGCGCCGGCATCATAGCCCTCTTCATGATGGGCTCGGCCTGACAGAGGCCAGCCTGGCTCAGCCCTGCTTGAGAGGCTTGTAATTGGCCGGGATGGAGAAGTAGCTGCGCGGAATCTCGCGGTCCTTCTCCACATCGTAAAGCGAGAAGGTCAGCTCTGCGCCACTGGGCTCGACCAGGCTCCATTGCACCAGATCGAGCGTATCGGTACCAAAGACCAGCGACACCTGAACGGT
>Ga0123337_10003347_pt1 | contig 17176 bp, 16 predicted proteins | sample frozenSSSSmetaG_FD_89792 | JGI IMG/M metagenome (GOLD analysis project Ga0123337, IMG submission 89792) | Glacier valley bacterial and archeal communities from Borup Fiord, Nunavut, Canada, to study Microbial Dark Matter (Phase II) -... | ecosystem: Environmental > Aquatic > Freshwater > Ice >... | reverse complement strand
CGAGGGGGGGGGGGGAGAAAAAGAAGGGGGGAGGGACCCCACCCCCGCCGGCAAGGGGGCCCCCAGAGTTGAGAGCCCCGGGGGAGAAAAGCGGGGCCCCGAGAGGGGGCCCCCCCCCCCCCCCCCATGTGGTGAAGATGAGATGAGGACGAGAATGACTTACTGACTACCCAACCCAGACTACGATGGAGACGTCCAGTCCGACATTGTCGCCCAGGGCTTCGGCTCCCTCGGCCTCATGACCTCCGTCCTGATCACCCCTGACGGAAAGACCTTCGAGTCCGAGGCCGCGCACGGCACCGTCACTCGCCACTACCGCGAGCACCAGAAGGGCAACGAGACCTCGACGAACCCAATCGCGTCGATCTTCGCCTGGACGCGTGGATTGATCCAGCGCGGTACCCTGGATGAGACGCCAGAGGTTGTCGAGTTCGCCGAGGCGCTCGAGAAGGCCTGCATTGACACCGTCGACGTCGATGGCATCATGACCAAGGATCTGGCGCTCGCCTGTGGCTTGACTGCGCGTGACAGCTATGTCACCTGCAAGGAGTACATGGCTGCCGTCGAGAGGAGGATGCAGAAGACGCTCAAGGCTGTGCTGTAGAGGGCGGCATATGTATATAGTGCGTAGAATCTTTTTGCATATCGACCTCTCGAGTAGAGTAGAGCGGGGCGGTCAGGGCGATGATGACTGGCGAAGAGAGACAAAAGGCCACGGCCAAAGGAGGACGAGATGAGGGAGTAGGGTAGAGTTGAGTAGAGTAGAGTAGGTGTAAATAGGCCACAACATATGAGATATCCCACCCACTGTACATACACAGGCCCATACCCCGTATATGTAGTCTGGCCGCCCTCGATGACTCCCACCTTCGGCACATATGTGCGTCATGCGAGCGCGAGGAGGCGGTCCCGAGGCATTTTCGTCGGTGCCGCACCGCGTGCTAGCAGTGCTAGGCAGGGGGAGTGCGGAGCCGATAGGGGCTATGTGCGGAGAGGATTGCGGATTTGGGGGGTTGAGCGAGGTGGGGGAGGGGCAAAGGGGGGAGGAGGAATGGAGATTGCTGTGTGCTTTTCACATGTGAATGGATAGAGGAGAGGAGATGACATGGAGATGGAGAGATGTGGATATGGAGAGATGTGGATATGGAGTGGAGTGATGATGATAGATGATGGATACGGGGATGAAGCTATTTTCACATGTGAGAGAGAGACTTCAGAAGGGGGGGGGTAGAAAGGAGATAAGTATATAAATTAAGAGCTTTCTTCGCAATAGAGGATACGTTGTTCATACTAAGCTCTGAGTATGATTATAAGAACGACATCATTGCTGCTCGCTACATTTAGGGTTCTTACAAAAACCTACCTCATAACTTACTCTTAAAAACTCAAACTTGTACGTTTGAGTTGCTATGAAATAAGTCAAGTTTACGTTGTGTATTTTAAAACTTATAAGTTTCTTAAGTGTTAATTATATAAATGCACTACTCTTAGTATAAACATTAAAAAGCTTATAAAGTCTAAGGGATTAAAGCAACATATACATTAAGGCCAGCTAGAAATCCTGTCATTGATACTTGTATATATTCACACTAAGTTCTTCAAAATCTTTCCTTCACTAATCAGTTCCAAACATGGCCAAATCCTACTCAACGTCTATGTACAAGATTTTGAGAAAATGGCTTAAGGATTTTAGCTCACTCTTGGGCGCCCTATGCACGATAACTGTTGTACATGTTGTACATGCGGGTCTGCTGGTTTGGCGTGAAACTTTCGTAGCACGGGCTTCCAAATGTTAGTAGCTATTGAATTTGAATGCGCGAAGGCTTACTCGTAAGAATAGTCCATATAGTTATGAATGGGATCAAGTCCAGCAACACTTGGGCAGGAGTCTCTTCCAGTTGGGCAGCCTGATGTAGCAGAAATTTGCTGAGGAGTATCGGAAATGGAGTCACCAGAGCCGCTGCAGCTGTTTCCTTGGAAAGTGTGGAGAAGGCCAAACCCTGAATAGTCAGTTATATTCTTGACTCACTTTGAGAATCACTTACAATGGCCGACCTCGTGGGTCACGGTCTTCCCTTCATTGAAGTTCGTGGATGAGCCACCGGGGACGGTGGAGTACAGAATCGTGCACCCATCATAGTAGAAGTCGTCGGATCCGGTGGTGACGCTGGTTGGGAAATAGCAATACCCAAAGGCATCGTCCACAAGACTATACTGGAAGTAAATGTTGAGAGTCTTGTAGTCACCTTTTCTCAGCGTCTTCTTCATCGTCAATTCCGCACCATCAGTGGCCCAGGCGGAGTTGACAGTATAGTCTGTGCCTTGCAACACAAAGCTGATGCCATGAGGAGCATAGTTACTATTCATGACTTGGAGCTGGGAAGTGAGCTGAGAAGTTGGAATATAGCCACCGGATAAAGACGTCGATTTGGCAACGACGTGGAAGTAGACAGGCACAGTGATGGTGGCGGCAGCACTGAAGTCGGCAGTACTGACACGCGCGATTGTGCCGTTGAGCTCTTGGACGTTCATCTCATGGGCCGCGGCAAGGAATTCTGGGGTCGGCTCGGTGAGACATCCTGGGGCTTTTCCACGAGCTCGAACGTCTGTGGTTGGGTGAGCAAAGACAGTTGCCAATGCCCCGAGGCTTGTAAGAAGAGTAGAATAACGCATGGTGAAGACTGATTTCCAAGTGAATATGGAGTCTATCCAACTGACGGGAATCGCTGACTATAAATGCTTTTGTTATGGTTACATGATTGTTATCGTGATGGAGGATCAAGACAAATGAAGAAGGACATAAAAGGCACGAAGAACAAATTTGAGCGGCAGCGCGAAGACTTAGGATGGAAGGTGAAAGATGCTTGCCAAAGTTCAGAGAGCTCCCGAAGCCAATAGATTGATATCAACTTCGGGATATGCTTAGTTCTCTTGGTATTCATTAATATCGTGCAGAGCCAAGGACGGCTCATGACTTACATAGGGAAGGAGGTTTGAAGCCAAAGTGCTCCTTTTCCTTGGCTTTACCCTTTGAGCATTGGGAGGGCGAATGATCTTTTGAATGCCCTATTTGGGGGTGATTCCTGGCATCTAAAGACGACGATCATTCTTGACAATGTCGGGGCGCTCCGCCATTGAAGCCTTGAGGATGCCATCCTTGGTTCAAGAAACTGAAGTCCTTCATTTGTCGCACACAAGGATGGTTGACGTTCCCCTCTATTGCCAAGTCGGCACTTGAATAACTGTTGTCTTATCACAATGCTTGAACCATTTTGTAGCCTTGGCGGTTGTCACAACCTTCCACAATGGTCAATTCAGCAAGGACCAACCCCGATAAGATTTTCGTGGCGACATGTGAAGATGCTTATTCCAGCCGAGTCGTTCTCGGTATGAAGCATTGTTAACAGATGGAGTATGGAGTGCACACCACAAATTAAAGATAAGGTAGAAACGGTATGACGAGCATAAGCGCTGAGCTGAAATGTGAGAACGCCTGACCACCCGTCATGGATATAGTCTTATTTTGAGAGGCTTTTGAATGGCTTTCATGTCTAGTGTTATACATGGAGAAATTCCCTTACTAGTTATCATTTGTCTTGTTGTATTCATTTCTCATCTTGGACTCTGACGGTCATGGAATTACTGTAAATCTTGCGCATCATATATATTCTTCATGATTCGTGATGGGGATTAAATAACAATTGATGTTTGTGCAGTATATAGTAGTAGTGTGGTCGCGAGGTGATTCGCGCCATCAGCGGCTAAAACAACACGGCATAGAACAACGAGGATCGTCGCCTTAGCATTGAGCCTATAAAAAAGTAGTGATGCGTCACCAAGAGTCATGAACGTCACCTGCTACTAGTTTGTATACTCTAGACGAGCAACAAATTCCACATCATATTACAAGAGTTCACGTGTGTTGAACGTGAATCCAGAGCAGGACATTCACCTATTCTCGAGGATATTCACTCACGCCAATAGCCGACACCAGGGCACACAATAAATAGCTTCATCCAGTAGATAGGTTAATATGACATGTTTTTCTCATATTCCCTTCCGCGTACACAATCTTGAGTATTGCGTCCAACAACATGGTGGAATTGTAGGAGTTTCAGTTGAGAGTAATATCATCTAATTCAATCCCATCCTCAAAGATACACAGTCCAATTCTGTAGGATTCCTAAACAAACAGATAGGACGGCGATCTAAAAATAATGCAATATTGTATAAGCCATGGAGCCTATAATATCTGCAATATCACATCTTGCCATTCATCATCGCCATATATAGTCTCCTCCAGCACCTTTCGGATAGCACCGGCTTATTGGCTATAGAATCAAATCAATATGCGCAATCCATCGATGGGAATCATAGAAACGTATCACCAACTTCCCGACCCGCTGTATTCTTAACGGACTGCCTCTCGACAACTTTCTTTGCTTTTCCACTGGTTATGGAATTGAATTAGCATGCGCATACTTTTGACGAAGATGGGAACATAACTAGCCATTCCTGTTCAGCAGGTTTATTAAAGACGTAGGTATTGGCACTAAACTAGCTCTTTTCTCAACATCATGTCTCAACTTGCAGCCTTCATGTGACTAGGAGGGAGAGATTATCTATACACATTTTATTGTGGTAGAAAAATCTTCCCATGTTTCTGGTTTCATTCCTACTGTAACATCTTCAGAGATCTCCTGGGTAGTGTTAAGTCATAGTCGGCCTGTTGTATAAAAATTCCATGCTTTCATCATAGATTAAAGTCCGAGCAGTGTTGCCCGAGTACTACTCTGAGTCGTACTCGGAGATCTTCAAGTAGAGTACTGTTTTTTGGGCTCGAGTAGAGTAGTACTCTCATATAAAAATGAACATGATGAATTGCTATATAGACTATGAAAGTATGGAAACTATGCATCCTCGTCGCCCTCTGAATTCTGGCCTTGTGATACGATGGCCTAGTTGCATGCCTCTTTATCCCAACTGCACCAGTGTCCTGTAAGCCAGGGGAAAGCCTGAGCAGCAGATAGACTTACACTTCATCCACCATCTTGTACGAGTTTGAAACTTTTCGTCTACATCTTCTTCTGTCTTGGCGCCTCCAGAAGTAACGGACCCCACAGCTTCGGGCGCCTCGGATATAGTAGAGTTTCGTGACTTTGCTTTGATGATCTTCAAGAAGAGGCTCTCGCGATGGTCGACAGTTAGGGGGTGTGGAGATGCCTCCTGCCCAGGAGGCTCAGGTGGTGTGTGAGGGCACTTGTGCTTCGATGCTGTTGAAGCAATTTCCATGGCCACGGCGGCTTTGATCATCTCAGTAAGCTGTGGGAAATTGTTCAAGGTGACAACATGCTCCGATGATGGCAGAGTCGGGGTACTCGGTGGTGTGGCTGGCCGTAGATGGGGCAATGAAGTGCCAATCTGAACCATCTCGGGTGGAGCCATGATCAACGTAGAGGGTTGGTAGGTGGCTTGATGTCTGTAGCTGCCTGCAGTGCATTGCCGTAATGTCCACCCTGAGCGTTGACGTCGGCTTACTTGTCGAGCAGTAGTTTCACTATTCCCTCGTGCCCTCCAACTGAAGCTGCCTGCAGCGCATTGTGGTACTCTCCACCCTGAGCGTTGACGTCGGCTTGCTTGTCGAGCAGTAGTTTCACTATTGCCTCGTGCCCTCCAACTGAAGCTGCGCAGAGCGTATTGCCGTATCTTCCAACAGGTGCGTTGAAGTTGGCTTTCTTGTCAAGCAGTAGCTTCAATATTGCCTCGTGCCATTTAAATGAAGCTGCCTGCAATGCATTGCCGTAATGTCCACCATGAGCATTGACGTCGGCTTGCTTGTCGAGCAGTAGTTTCACTACCTTCGCATATCCTAACTCTGCTGCCCAAATCAACGCTGTTCGTCTTCGATTATCTTTAGCTTCGAGGTTGACGCTCTTATTTTCAAAAAGATGACGAAGAACCAGGTCGTGGCCATTGAATGCGGCAAGTCTAATATCGTTCATATGTGGCTGCTGTTCATAGGGTCTCTGCGTTCGCCAAAGGAGAGTGAACCACAACTGAAAACGACTATGCTCAAGTTTATATAGCCTGCGGACCTTGGTCATAACAGGAGTCTCACTGCCAATAGTAAAACTTCTGACGTGGGTAGGCCAATGTACAGCAGAGTATTCTAGCAAGGCCTCTAAACCATGTATATCATTTTCGTATTCCTCGCTTATTAGCATATGATTATTTTTTCTTTTTCTCTTCTTAGACCCAATCAAACAAAGCTCATCCAGTGATAAATAATTTACACAAATGCTCGCCATGATTGTTTCAGATTCGTCCGGTCTGAAAGAGTATTTCCAGCAAGTACTCTCTGGCTGAGCATCCTTTTGGATAAGAAATTCTTTTGCAGTTTGATGAATAAGATAGATCTTTGAGTGATTAACATAGACGAATAGTCCACACATCTCCTCAATACGTTCCTTGGTAATCTTAAATTCTGCGTAGGATTGCGAGTTCGGCCGAATAGCGAGCCCAAGTGCTACCGCCATCTCACCTATAGACAGCGGCCGTCGAGCACCAACAATAATATGAAGAATTGTAGTGGCCTTAGCTTTGTCCTTCTCTGGGATCTTGCCTAATATTTTCTCATAAGCGTCGGCGATGGACGATGGAAGCTGAAGTGATTCGATTGACTCCGAATCAGGCCAAAGACTGTCCTTCTAGGTTTCTTCAATACCCCTAATGGCGAGATGGAGCCAAAGATATGTTCGATGTTCCATTCCAAGGAGCCATTGTTCAAGAGCTTTTGTTGTACGATCAGTTAGCTGATTGTTGCTAGCCAATGCTTCTACCCTTTTTCGAATAACCAAATCAATCTCGTTATGAATCTGATCGTTCTCCTTCTCGCCTGATAAGCGTATTGTTGGCAAATTCGAGGGAATGTCTCGGAAACCAGACTCGATTTCATCGTAGGGACGGCTAGTCACGAGAAACTTTAGAGAGCTTCTCCGTGAAGGTTTGAACGAGGACTGGCTGTAAAATGTTGATAATAATTTGAGGAGCCTATTCCGACCATCCTCCTGACACTCATCTAGCGCATCAAGCACACAGATCACATCATGTGAATCTCGATCAATGGCCGAATTGATCAGGATACGCCAAAGTTCGCCGACCTAATCTCGAAGCTTTTCTCCATTTTCCTCCCATGCAGGTATTGCATGCTTGAGAAGATGAGGTTGTGCGCTAAATAGTTGGTGCAGCAATGCACAGAGAGCTATAGCGAGCCTGTCTTGCTGTTCGTTATCCTTGAAGAAAAAATAACATACAGAGTACGAATCTGTGCTTTGAAGCTCATTCTCAATGAAAGATCGCGATAGTACTGACTTCCCACAACCAGGTTCAGCAGAGATCCATAGCAGGTCGTCCTTTTGGCTCTCTAGCAATTGTTTGTCCTTAGGACTTTCGAGAACCCATATACATGTACCAGGAACTCGTTCAGGGTTGTTATCTTTGAATTCCACGTACTTTGATAACTTGATAACTTGAAAACTTGATGGCATTGACGCTGTTGTCTGCTCATGTGTAGAGGTTCTTGCTTTTGTGTTTGCTCTCTGATGTTTGCGCTAACCTGGGATACCTCCTTCTGAAGAGCATGGTCTGCAAGTATAGCAAGTCAGAACTCTGTCGAAATTATACTCTATGAGAATAAAGAATAATTTGTATATATCATAGTTGAGGACACTGGTTCTGGGCATGTTTGTATAATAGAAGCAGGAAACGAATATTTTTGATTATCGGGTAGTAAGACTGCTGAAAGTGGCAAAATGTTCTTGCATTTCGGATGTATACGCGATTGATCAATCTAACAACACTTTTAAGAAATCATACTTACCAGAGACTTCGAGAATAGTCTTCTCTTAAAGAACGCGTTGCGCCGACACGAAATTGAGAAGCTCTTTGGCATACGCAGCAGCCGTTGCAGCGGCATAAGGTTGCCATATCTTGTTCTTATGAGAATCTGCGTAGTCGCAAATCCCTCGTATGACCAGACACGGAAAGAAGTCCATCAATCCTATGAGAAGAGAATCAGCGACTGAGACTTAGAAAGTGGAGGGTGATAGGAGGATGAAAAGTAGGGCTGAGAATTTACCTGCGGCTTCCATATCGAAACATAGAATGCCTTCCTCCCTCGCCCATTTGTCTCGTAAGATAGCGTTTTTCATCACTTGATCCGCTGACCCAATAGTTCCATAGTGAAGCACAGGAGATAGGATTTTTCGAAGTTTTCGCTGAACGATATTTGCATCGTGGGGATCACAACAGGCTCCACACGATCTTTTTCTCGTCTGGCCCTGGGGCCTTATTCTTCTTCGTACTTCGGAGTACGTACGCAATATCGTCCTCGTCGACTTCCCGGCTCATCGCTAGCTCCTCGCTGGAGTCTAGGAGAGAGTGGTCTTCGATATCGGCAAGATTTGCCTGGGACTCTGGATAGAACCTCTCGGAGAGAGCTTCCGCCTTGTCTCAGTATTCTCAGAGAGTCCTTGGCTCCATTGGAAATGGGACATATTCGGTGGTTCAGGAGGGAGGTGACTCTTGGTCCTCGCCCACTTTGCTAGCTTCCATACTCCCTCCGGGGACTCGGCGGCTTCATGGATACACTGTCTCCAGTATGCCCGCTTCGCCTCAGCGATTATCTTGCTCTTCGCTAGCGAGGCCTCGAGGTATTGTAATTATCTCACCGAGCCAGAATGATCTAGAGCACAATAACTATATAACTAGTGGCGGGGCAGAGAGAAGTAGACCTGAGCAGACATGAGCGGTGCCTGAGCTGGCCTGAGCAAAGGCGGCGCTGGTCACCTAGGCGTTGACATTCCGGTGGTATAACACATTTGTCTTCTTTTAGAGACTCTAGCGTCAGGCACCACGGCCACCAACCAATCCTTCGACTGATCCTTCAACTAATCGGGCGGACTTTTTTCGGCCACCCCAGAATCCATATTCTAGGGGTGGCGTAGCAATGCGTGTATTTGCAGCAATGCGTGTATTTGTTGAGCTGCGAATTTAGTATACAGCAGCGAATATAATACAATCTACTATACAAATGATTACATCAATAAATCTATTCTTTCCTGCAACCGTGCAGCCTTAATTTCTCGATTTCTTCGAGCTTTTTTCTCACGGATTGCTTTCCTAGCATCAATTTCAGCCCTTTTTTCCTCCTCCTTAACCGCTCGATAAATCTGCCTTGTCCGCCCTCTCGATAGCTTTTGCAGCCTTCTCAGCCTGTTTTCTTACTGTACGGGCTTCTTGTACTATCTGTTTTTCGGCAAGTCGAGCCTCTTCAAGGGCTTCTCTCTCATCTCGTGCACCAATTCGAAGCGTAAATAGTACCATATTTTTGAACTTGGCGAAATTGTTTGACTTCCGTCGAATTCGATCTCTCTCGGCGTTCTCCTTACGGTGAAGTTCTTCAATTGCCAAGTTTCCATCGATGACTAGTATATTCGACTCTTTACTGCGGAAGTCAAGTACTCGTGCTAAAGTTGGTGATATTACTCGTTCTCCACGAATCCCTTGTTGTATTCGTGTATCGATATAGTCTGAGTATTGCCCAATTTGTAGAATACTCTTAGGAGTAGTACAAGTAATCCACTGACGATCGTCGTCGCAGTCGTCGTCGTCGTCGTTGTCGCCACTTGACTCAGAAGTAATATGCCGAGAAGTTGGGTTGAAAACATCAAGTTGTGCAAGAACTGCCTTAGGATTAAGAGGCACAAGTCCGGCCTATAGTAAACTATATTAGTAGAGTTTAATTAGATAAACAGTAAACATACCTTCTCAAATGCAGACTTTATAACTCGTCGTTTCATTGTTAACCTTCTCATCTTATCAAATATGAACAAGAATTCTGTCTAATCAAACTCAACTCCCGCATATCGTATTGATCCTTCTAGCAATTCTTGGTGGTAATGTTTGTACGATTGGAATACTCCAATATCAAGAGGTTGTAATATATGCGTAAGGTGCGGTGGTAAGAGGAAAGGAATGATTTTGTGCGAATGGCAATATTCCACAAATTCAATCGTAAGGTGTGAGCCATGGCCATCCATAATTAAAATTCGGTAGGAATCGGAGTTCCTAGGTTTTGTATTTGCATCGAAATGGCGTATATATTGTAAGGCCAATTGATCGTTTGAATAACCACTCTCGCTGACGCCAAAAAGGACACCTGGTGCAATATCATTGTCAAAGTGCTTCTCCTTCAAAATTGCCCCTGACATTATAACAAATGGATCAATTGACTTTCCAACTGCGGACACCGTTTCTACTACTGTTATTGACTCTCGATTCTCCGGATCTGAGAGGTATACTGCCCTATTATCTATACTAGTAAATACCAGCTGGCCCCGTAGACAGCCAATTCTAAAACCAGTTTCGTCAAAATTCCAAATATCCTCGGCGAAAACCATCCACTTTATACTCTGCTTCGAACTTCTGAAAATGGCCTTCGATCGTCTCTTTGTCTTGTGCTGCCTGTCGCTCTGCCGAGAGAGGCTTTGTACGTTTCCGGTGCAATTCTGGGTGCCATTTGAGGAATCGATAGGTCCAGTCTTTTGACACCGGCTTCGAGTAGCCAAGCTGCCTACAAATTGAGTTGGCAGCAGCTCGAATGAACCTCTTTTTTGCTGGACGACCGAGTGTATCACATCTTCGAATGAATTGGCAGAGAGCCTCTTCTTGGGCAGGCGTAAGGGCTTTGTTGAGACCTCCACGTGAATTCGAAAGCTTTGATCCATGGACTCGGCGACGTAATCGTTCGTGCGAAACGCCTGTCGCTCGAGATGCATCTGCAATTAACGAGTATTGGCCTTGTTGTAAGGCTTCTACCGCGTCGTTGACTTCTTTATCGGTATTCATATTTTGAAGTATGTTCAATTCCCATAGATCTGTTAAAGAAAGCTAAGGTTGTATACAAATTACTATTGGAGAGTGGGTAGACGCGACACGTTTTCAGGTAAAACACAGGCATTGCTGCAAATACACGCATTGCTGCGCCACTCCTAGAATAGGATTCTGGGGTGGCCGAAAAAAGTCCGTCCGATTAATCGATCCTTTAATCTTTCAACCGATTCCTCAATCCTTCAGCAGACAGATCTAGGAGACAAGGCAGGTACTACCAGTTGTTGAAGAATCGTTCATAGCTCTTCCTTGCTTTTCCAACTCGTTAGATTGTCGACCAACGAATTCTTTGAAATCCCAAAAATGACATCCATAAGTGTCCTTCCACTCAGATTCTGGGGGATATGGCGATGGATCAAATATTAGACGCATTGCCCACCTTAAGTCAGAGGATGGGCCGAGATGGGCGAACTCGCTCCCGATGTGAGCAGGTGTCGAGAAGTTACCTTGCTCAATTCGGACATTGAATGATTTGGGTCGAAAAGCATCGTCTGTGAGACTACCCTCGTTGACGATAGGGTATCTTTCCATCTCAGTGTTTCGCGCGAAGAACGGCAGGCGTTTAGTGAGAGTGATTTCGAGATTAAGCTGGCCAAGGAGATGCGGACTTTTATTCCGAGTGGTGAGACTTGCATTCCGGCCTCCTAATGCTTCGCCATGGTCTGCTTGGTCTGGAAGTTCGATAGCTGTCATCTTCCACTCAAACTCCGAAAGAATCCACCAGGCGAATCCAGCACCGGCGCATAACTTTCAAAGTAGTCAGCGATCATCCAAGGGGCACAAAGCGGGATGTACAAACCACGCCAGTATTGTCCTTATGAAACTCGACATAAGTTTGTTCAAGGTCAAAATACCAGCGGGCCTCCGCACAAAGGATAAAGGAAAGCGCTTCGTTCATGTCGCAAATAGGAATTTATATTTGATCAATGGGTAGTATAGAATGAAAGGAGATATAGCGTATTGATAGGAGCATCAAAGTATCATAAGATCCTCCTGTTGTTGCTAAACTGCTGAGGAAAAGAGGTGCCTGATGAGTTGAGTCTGAGACATCCACTAGACCTGGTATGTACCTTCCACGTGACATGACTCCAACACGTCCCAGTGTTGGAACGTGAGACGTTCCCAGTGGTACGAAGTACGCTGCACAGCGTAGCTTGTATACTGGCTGTATATATAGGGCTTCGCCCCCCGTAGTTGCCAAACACATATGTAAGCCCAGACACTCAGTGCAACTTTTATTGTGATCTCTGAAATCGCGACAACGAAATTATCGTAGGTTAAAAAAAGGTCGGATTCTAATCCGATATAAACGGAATCCCGTCTCTTACTAAGTTCAGACAGAGTTCACTTAAAAATCGCAACAATAGCCAGACTGGACCCACTGGAATGGCACGGAAGAAAAAACGTCAAACTTGAGACAAGTTGTGGTGGAATCAATAGCTGCAGCTTCTCAGGGAAGCCCGAAATCCGACTTAGCAATACCGTGTTACTCGGTGTCCATGAGGCGTCTAACGATTTCAGGTACTCGACCCTGTTGGCAACTTGACATGTTAGTACAGGACAGCACAACTTTCCGTCAATCTACTCACCTCCTTTGGCATACCATAGCTCCAGACAGACATCGTCACCATTGGTGAACGATCTGGGCATCCATGCCTTGTTCACCATATCCCAGGCATCTGAATCGGCGGAGAAGATAGCGCAATCCCAAGGGTCAGGATCATTTGGGTACCAATCTTGAAAATTGTCGGATATATAAACACCCGCTCCCAGCTGCTGTGGGCTTTGGTTGTTAGACTGCACCAGCGACTTGTTATTATCATTGATTTTTTTTTGGCTTCTCCCTACGGGACAGACGTTAGCAGAGTTCGATCTGCTGAGGTTCATTAGCGAATGGTCGATAGTATGCATTTCCGCTCATGAAGTATGGCCTTTGTATTGGAGCTCAACTCACGGCTAATCTAATTTTGGTAGCAGCGACATTTAGTAGCGACCAGGAACGCCATCTCCAAGGCCAATCAATTGTGATCCTCTTCAAACCCCGATTCTTCAAAGCCCGAACCCCACCCCTCGGTGTATACATGCTATCTATGCACGTCGTTGGCGGCCCACTCCCATATGATATCGGCCACACAGCTAGTTGCCCAACCAGCTCCTATGATTTCTCACCGTCGGGCCATAAACCCCGCCAAAACATTTAGATTGGCCCTTGAACCCTTGAACCCTTGAACCCTTGAAGAACTTCGTGAACTATTGAACTTGTCAACGGCATTGTATTGTGCAATATCGTATTGTACAATACGTTTCAACGAAGTCGAAGCTCAAGGAAAAGCTTAGACGGTGTAGCGGGCTGACGGCACGGGCCGTGCCGTCTTTTCCCTCTTTCCCCTGACTCGGAGATTACAATTAATCGTCGGAACCGAAAACTGAGCTCCGCTCAGGCTCAGTTTTCGGTTCCGACGATTAGTCTAGCGCCTGTTTCAGCCACTTCAGCTGAGCCCAAAGTACGTGCTCGAACATCGTCAACATCAATCAACGAAACTGAAAATTCAAACTCTGCCTTTGTGCAGAGTGATATTCAGAACAAAGGTGTATCTAAAGATGTATGTGGGCATTCACGAAGCCCCTCATGGGGTGTATCTCATATCCAGCCCGGGAGCTAAGATAAGTCCTCGCCGCGTAAATTGAATTCAGCATAGGTTGGTTACATTCCTTTCTCTCCTCCACTCTTCTTCGCTCTTTTGATGCTATTCCCTACGTTCTGCACCTGACAATGCGGTCCATACCATCATCTGTCGCCGCCGGAACCGTGGCTATCTCTCTATTGTTGGCTCCTCAGAGCACAGCAGCAGCTAGTAGCCCGGGCAATTTGAATTCATATTTGGCGGCACATCCTGTCTCAACCTGGATTTCGCCCTCTACAATTCTCTTCATGATCCACGTACCCAACAGACTATACGTTCTTGCACTGCCAGTTTTGCTACCGGTACCAGCAGTGCTAGCAACGGAACCAATGATGGATTATGTCTCCCCAACGGCAATTTGACCCAAGTTCAAGAATCTCTGCAACTGGCATTCAACGAAACCAGCACTCCAGGTTCTGTAGTTGATTTTGAGGCAGCATCTCAATAACTGGCTGGGCTTTTGGCTCAACAAGAGCCTACGTGCAATGATACAATTGCCTTTACATACTCCAATTCGGTCGCTGTTGGCCTTTTCGCTGGTTCTGGAGTCCAAGGCATCCCAGCATCTGTGTTTCAACAGTTTATCGCACAAGTCAAAAGCAGTGGTCTCTCAGAGAGCGCATTGGTGCAGCTCTGCGCAGCAAACAACCGAAGCTCAAAATACAGTTTTGGCATCATTGCGAATGCAGAAAACAACATCAGCTTTGTCCAAGATGCTGTAGCAACATGGGCATCTGGCGAATGCATCACTACCTATGACAGCGCCGAAGCATGGCAGAATATCACCCTGACGATCCCAAGCCTTCTTGATCAGGCCAACAGCACTTTCAGCAACAGAACTTCCAGCAACAGCACACTCGCAAATCGGAGTGCAAATGGACTACGGCGGCGAGATTCGTGTACGACTATTCAGGTTGTCTCGGGGGATACGTGTAAGTACTCACAGAATAATTGCCATAATTAGCTAATTTTTGTAATATAGGTGCAAGTCTAGCGGCGGAGTGCGGTATTTCTCCTGCCGACTTTACTATCGAATTAGCATGCGCATACTTTTGACGAAGATGGGAACATAACTAGCCATTCCTGTTTGGCAGGTTTATTGAAGACGTAGGTATTGGCACTAAACCAGTTCTTTTCTCAACATCATGTCTCAACTTGCAGCCTTTGTGTGGCCAGGAGGGAGGGATTATCTGTACACATTTTATTGTGGTAGAAAAATCTTCCCATGTTTCCGGTTTCATTCCTACGGTAACATCTGTTGGATAAAAGAGGGTTGTTGCCTGTCTATAGGCACCTGGGGATTCTCATTTTAGAGAATCTTTATGTTATGCATGGATGATTCCATGCATCTTTCCATTGGCTTAAAGAGCCTTTGACACTACCATCTGTTGGAATGAAGGGTGGATGCCACCAGGGCACCCAATTGACCCTGAGGATTCACCGCCTGAATCCTCCGTTTGGTGATAGATCCCATGAGAAAATGGCTCACGGGAAGGAGACGGGCCAGACGGCTCACGGAAGGGGGGATGCATGAGGATTCAATTCCCTCATGAAAACACTCGTTTATCAAACGCTCTATTTGAGTACAAATAGAGCTCCTAGGTTAGATAGTTCAATTCAATTAATCCATTCTTTTGCATTCATCTTTACTCTGTTACGCTATCTTCGTGACTATTTGCAACACCATCTATATTAAGAAATAGATGGTCCATAGCATAAATAGTTAAAATCACTTTTCATTTCATCTAGTCTACGATGCTGCTCGATTTTTGACAACATCTCCAGTGATCTCCTGGGTAGTGTTAAGTCATAGTCCGCCTGTTGTATAAAGATTCCATGCTTTGATCATAGCCTTGATATCCGCACACCTGAAGACTGTGCAACTGTTATCGAACTTCTTATTTTGCGAACCGATCAAGTCAAGAAAGTCAATGCATTCTAGATAGAAAATAGGTCCACTCTGCAAGTCTTTGGTCGTCATGTTTGCCATATCGTCCTCTTACATTCTGTGTTATTCTCCACAGCCTCAATAATCCCTCGGATGTCCGCCTTGTCCAGAACAATTTGATTCAGTAACGCCACCTCTAAGGATGGCTTCCTGCCATGCCGTACTGCAATACTCTATCGTATTGCATGTTGGAGTGTCTGAACATTGCCCCAAGTGCCTGGTATTCCTGTCGTAATTGCCTTGCAGCCCGTAATCAACATATCAAACGTCAAAGCTGCCTCCTTGCCCCATTTCAAGCAATGACCAATCTCAGGATCAATCCCCTCTGACTGAAGCTTAGGCGGAACCAGACACCAAAAAGAGCAGCTGTACAATTGCTTTGCTTGGAAATATGCAGTATCATTGAAGACGAGGATTGAACGTGATTAAATCTGGGATGTAAACAGTGCGAGAGTAGGATGCTGATGAAGAAAGCGAGGCCATCCTAAAAAAGAGTGTAATGATCGTGAATAAGATGTGAGTGTGAAAAAGGTGATGAAGTGAGGGAGATGATGGTGGTGGTGATGAGAGGAACTTCTTGGACTTTGAGATGTTACATGTTTTGTAGGTGATGCACTTCGCTTGGGTTTAAGGATGGCGATTTAAGTCAGCATGTGGCTCAATTTATTTCTCAAATATTCTCACTAAAACAAACTTTCAGATTCTACAGAACTGAAACAACTTAAGACTTCACTTAGCGCAGCGACAATTAACCGCCACTAATGGCGATACTAGAGACCGACTGCGACTCTTGCCGCTGGGCACGAGCGAAGCTGCAGTGGAAAACAAGTACCGACTCCATAGCTCTGGTGCTGTTGCAGGCAACTCATCAGATCGAAAATCAGTGCCATTCAATGAGAATTATAACACGCCTCAGGACCACAGGCTGTCAAAACTCTCATGATTATATTTCCGGAACTGCATGACATGCTTATAATCATTATCTGCCTAAACGTGAGAAGCTCAATTGCAAAATGTCTCATTATAATTGTCAGGCCATAATCTAGAGCAATATGAACATGCAATAATAGCTATCTATCGAATCCATATTGGCAGATCCAGGTCCCTTCCACCTTTTGCTGCCGTCCTATAAACTCTGACTCCGAACATCCAGCAACTCTGTGAGCCTCGTCGTGAAGCTTCTTGAAGACGCCAACATTCTCAATACGATTTGAAGGTGACATCGGAACGTTTCTAGGATACAGCAGCCAGATAGATAGAATCTCACATAGTCTGGGTAATGTTCCCTGACCAACGTCATAATCCACTTCCATATCGCATCTCTGATGTGTAGATTGGAGATGATGTACTGTGCTTGTTTGGAGATTAAATGGTTAAGGATAGTGGTCGTATGTGGAAGTTATTGTCATATGCCAATTCATGTCCCTATTTCATAGACCTAGAAGCAAAAGGCTAAGAGAGCAGAAGGTAAAAAAAACATACAACAGCAGGTATTCGCTGGTGGTCACCCACCCAACTACTAATCTGCCGATCTGAAGCTTATGTATGGCAGAGCGGACGGGATGCCCAGTTCTCTTCAGTCTGTGGTCGTATG
>Ga0123337_10003345_pt1 | contig 17185 bp, 19 predicted proteins | sample frozenSSSSmetaG_FD_89792 | JGI IMG/M metagenome (GOLD analysis project Ga0123337, IMG submission 89792) | Glacier valley bacterial and archeal communities from Borup Fiord, Nunavut, Canada, to study Microbial Dark Matter (Phase II) -... | ecosystem: Environmental > Aquatic > Freshwater > Ice >... | reverse complement strand
GCCCAAATCACCATTCGTACTGAAATCCTCGACAACCAATTTGTGGTGATTCGCATTGCCGATAACGGCTCAGGGATGAAGGAGGATGTGATTCGACGCATTTACGATCCCTTCTTCACTACGAAAGAAGTTGGCAAGGGAACCGGATTGGGTATGGCAATAAGTTACCAAATTATTGTAATGAGACACCGGGGATTTATCAAGTGTCGTTCGACGCCAGGAGAAGGCACAGAATTCTGGATTCAGATTCCAGTGAATTGTTCAGTGTTGGACGCTGTTGAAAATCACAATTTCACGATTTCTGACGCGAAGACCGCTTACGCCTCTTCCACAACCGAATTATCTCCCAGTGCCGATGCCGACGGCTTCATTTCATCAACAACTCCAATGCTCAAACCGACGGATCTGCTGATCCGCCATGCTCAATTGATCCAGCGACTTTCAGAGCAGAGTCCAAACCTTGGCGCTGCATCACCAGAGCAAATTTACCAGATGTTTCAACGCCACCCAATTTCTTTAAAGCTTTATACCACCTTGTTGTCCTGGTTCAGTTGTCCTAACCCAACCGACATCGACCACTAGCGTTTTCAACTTTTTTGCCGACACCTACAGAACTATCTCATGTTAAAAAACCCTGAATTCTTGAAAATCGCTGACCAAGGAATCCTCAAGCAATTCCTGATCACTTTCTTACCACTGTCCTTCCTGGTTGGGGGCGTGCTGATGATCATTCACCAGGCAGAGAGTAAAACTGAACGGGGCGCAATTTCGATCAACGAAACCCGTAACGTTGACCTGCAAGCCAAAATCGCTGCTAGTGACTTCAATTTAATTAAATCTGACTTGATGTTTCTGACTAGACAAAATGAGCTACAGTCCATGCTGAACCGACCTGGGGGTGCAACTGAAACCCTGGAATTGAGGCAGGCGATCGCTAAGGAGTATGTTTCCATGTCTCAGCAGAAGCAACTTTATGACCAGATTCGCTTTCTTGACACAACTGGCAAAGAAATTGTCAGAGTCAACTTGAATCAAGGTCAGCCCAGCGTTGTCCGTGACGAAAAACTCCAAGTCCAGGCAAAGCGCTATTGGTTTAAGGATACCTTGCCCCTGCAATCAGGTGAAGTCTTTGTTTCGCCCCTCGATCTAAATATTGAGCGGGGGAAGATTGAACAACCGCTCAAACCAATGATCCGTTTTGGCACTCCCGTATTTGATTCCCAGGGACAGAAACGCGGCATCGTTGTGCTGAACTATTTAGGCGAGAAATTTATCCAGAATCTGCAAAAAGAAAACTCGACAACTTTAGGCGAAACGCTGCTGCTCAATGCTGATGGTTACTGGCTTAAGGGAGTAAAGCCAGAAAAGGAGTGGGGCTTTATGTACGAAGATCGCAAAGACCAGACCTTTGCAAAAGCCTTTCCTAAAGTTTGGCAGCAGATGGGCACAACGGAGTCGGGACAATTTCAAACGGCTGAGGGATTATTCACCTTCAAAACCCTGTATCCACTGCTGGCAGTTCAAAAAGCTAAATCCAGCACGGGGGCTACCCGTGCCTTCGATTCCAGTCAAGGGAAGGTGGATGCCAAGTCTTACCGTTGGAAAATTGTGACTTATGTTCCCTCTGCGATCTTAAATACGCGATCGCAAAGTTCTTTTAACCGACTCCTGCTGTTTTATGTTGTTCTGACTGGGTTGATTGGGGTAGGTTCTTGGCTATTAGCTTTATCGTGGTTACGACGGCAACAGGCAGACACGGAACTGCAAGCCACATTTGCTGATCTGACTGCGATTATTGACAATCTAGCAGATGGATTATTGGTAACTAACACCCTAGGCCAGATCACCCGCTTTAACCCATCGCTGCTAAAAATGTTCCAGCTTGGCGACATTGACATCAAAGGAAAACACTGCGGAGAAATTTCTCAAGCTGAAATCGCCGATTTGGTAAAGCAGACTCACAAACAGTCACGAGAGATATTTACCGCTGAGGTTGATTTAGCAGCAGGAAGGGTCGGTCAAGCTCTAGCAACCACCATCTTCAAAGAAGCGTCTAAGGATGAGACGGCGAGGTGGCTAGGCTCAGTAATCCTGATTCGGGATGTGACGGCTGAGAAAGAGATTGATCAGATGAAAACCGATTTCATCTCTACGGTTTCCCACGAGTTGCGGACACCACTAACTTCTGTCCTCGGTTTTGCGTCGCTCATTAAAGAAAAGCTGGAAACCGATATTTTCCCAATACTTCCTACCGAAGACCGTAAACTTCAGAAAACGATTAAGCGGGTAGGTGACAATCTCAACATTATTGTGTCGGAAGCAGAACGGCTTACATCTTTGATTAATGATGTCCTAGATATTGCCAAGATGGAAGCAGGTAAGGTGGAATGGCAGATGCAGCCTCTCGATCCCAGCGAATTACTCGATTGGGCAACCAAGTCTACCGCCGGGTTATTTGAAACCAATGGCTTGCACTTGGTTAGCGAGATTGAACCTGGACTGCCTCAGATAGTAGGCGATCGCAACCGTCTGCTGCAAGTTTTAATCAACCTGATTTCTAATGCCGTTAAGTTTACCGAATCCGGTTCTGTCATTTGCCGCGTTAAACAAGAGAACGAAGGTGTTTGCATCAGCGTCATCGACACAGGCGTTGGCATTACACCTGAAGACCAGCCGAAAGTGTTTGAGAAATTCCGCCAAGTTGGAGACAGCCTCACCGATAAACCCAAAGGTACAGGGCTAGGACTGCCTATCTGTAAACAAATCATCGATCATCACGGTGGTAGAATTTGGGTGGAGAGTGAACCAGGTAACGGCAGCACATTCTCATTCATCATTCCTACGTCTAGCAGCGATCGCAAAACCAGTACCAGTCTAAATCTGGATGCGCTAGTAAAACAACTCAAAGAACACGTCACCATCACAAATGCGGTGCTGAATCAAAACAGCAAAACAATTCTGGTAGTGGATGATGATGCCAACATTCGGGAATTGCTTCGTCAACAACTGGAAACCGAAGGCTATAATGTTCGGGAAGCGAAAGACGGCGTGGATGCAATTCATCAAATCAAAACAGCCCGTCCCGATCTGATTCTCTTGGATGTGATGATGCCTCAAATCAACGGCTTTGATGTGGCAGCCGTTCTGAAAAATGATCCTCAGACCGCAGACATTCCGATCATCATTCTGTCAATTATTGAAAATAAGGAACGGGGCTATCACATTGGCATTGATCGCTATCTCACCAAGCCTATTGACCCAGAGCAACTCCTCAACGAAATTGGCTCATTGCTTTCCCAAGGTACTTCCAGTAAAAAGGTATTGGTTGTAGATAAAAATGCCTCAACTTTAAAAACCTTATCGGATGTACTACAAACTCAGGGATACAGCGTGATTGAAGCCTCCGATCCCCAAGAAGGCATCAATAAAGCTCGGTCAGCCAAACCTGACATGATTATTATCGATTCTATTTTCTCTCAAGAAGCCGACATGGTGAAAGCCCTACGCTTTGAGAAAGACTTGGAGAATGTATTTTTTATTATGCTATCTGAACAATAATCCCTATGACCCAGAAAATTCTGATTGTTGACGATGAACCCAATATCTTGATTTTGATGGGACAAGCGCTAGAAGCATTAGAAGATGAGGGAGTTGAACTTCTAACTACTAGAAATGGAGAAGAAGCTCTCGAAACTATTAAAGCTGAAAAACCAAATCTGGTTTTTCTCGATGTGATGATGCCTAAAATGAATGGTCTGCAAGTCTGTCATATTGTTAAACACGACCTGCAAATGACTGATTAAAACCCGACAATATGACCTGAGCAAATTTACCAGATATTACTCTAGTATCCAATTTCTTTTTTTATTGATGTTTAGAACAGTGAGAAAAATGAATAATTCGCCAACACAAAAAAATCTAAGTCTTTTTGTAAACATACTTAATTTAAGAGTTACCAAGAAAAAGGCTTTCTTTGGTGCTTTCATCTTATTCCTTGGTTTGCTTGGAATTGGTAGTTTCTGGTTTAAATCCAGATATGATTTTAATAATCAGATGACGGTTAAAATACAAGAATTATCTAATGCCGAGTATCCAGCAAATCCTGCCCAATTAGGCAAAAATTTTCAAAGATATTCCCAAAAAAAATTAACAATTATCAAGAAAGATGAAACTCACTTCGATTTTATACTCGAACCGACAAATAAAAAAACAGCAAAGATAATTATAAAAAATGTTGATTTAAAGCTATTAGTGCCTAAAGCACCAGAATGGGTGAAAAAAGATAAAGGTTTAGAAATAATTGCCTTTACAGATCGGGAGTGGAACCGACAACAAGTTAGCTTTCCTGCAAATTCTGAAAATATAGAAATTATCGGAGGGGATGGTTTTGAAAAGCAAAATCTTGTAGAGATTGCTTTGGCTAATAATTGCTTAAATGCTGGATTTTGGGAAATTTTGCTTTTTACGAAAGAAGACGGTAATAAATCCCTTTATTATCAAAATTGGTTTACCTTACCATTAGGACATTATAAAAATGTATTTGAAAATATCAATAAGATTTCTTATTGGGACTATTGGTGGAGATTAGAACACTGGCAAGATCCGAGTGGTACAGTAATAAATACTAATTTACTCAGGAAAGTGATCGATGAAAAAGAAATCGTTACCAAGTTTCCAATTGATGAAAAAATCATTGTGGGAGGGGAACAAAGTAGAAAAGTTAGGACTACACTAGCAACTAATTTAACTAGCTGGGGAGATTTTTATCGCAACGAAAATCAAATTGAATTTGCAACTTTTAGAGCACCAGGATTTTACGATACAAATAAACCTTGGAAAAATGAATACTGGAGAATAGGTAAATTTGAAAAAACTATTCTGAGAAACATTAAGCCTGTCGGTATTCAGCAAAATTTGCAGGAAATAGAATTGATATTTGAAGATACAAAAACTGGAGAAAAAAATAAATTATTGATTAGTGGTATAGACATCAAAAATCTTCCTAAATTGTCTGTAAAAGATTATCCTAAAGGCTTATATATGCCGATGGGAATTGGGATACCTCCTTTTTATCAAAGTTACGAAGAATTAAAAAAATCTCATCCAGATGAAAGCCCATACTTCAGCTTTTTACTAGATTCAAAAGATAGATGGATAGATCATCACCACTTAGCAGTTGATGGTTCAGTAATGCACCTTGATATGGATAATCCAAATCTTTTGCATCTTTATTTACTGTCTTATGAAAGAAATACTTTAATTACTCATCTCTTAATCTATTTGAAATAAACGCCCCGCTACCACTCATTACTCAGCACTCTCTTATGCTAAAAAACCCTGAATTATTGAAAACCCCTGACCAAGGAATCCTCAAGCAATTCCTGATCACTTTCTTACCACTGTCCGTCCTGGTTGGGGGGTGCTGATGATCATTCACCAGGGACTGCCTCAGATAGTAGGCGATCGCAATCGTCTGCTGCAAGTTTTAATCAACCTGATTTCTAATGCCGTTAAGTTTACTGAATCCGGTTCTGTTATCTGCCGGGTTAAACAAAAGAAGGAAGGTGTTTGCATCAGCGTCATTGATACAGGCGTTGGCATTGTATTTTTTATTATGCTATCTGATCGCTAATCGAATTTTAGACCTCTGCGGTAGCCTGCGGCAAGCCCTTCTCTACGAGAGGCTGCGCCAACGGGTTCGGGGGTGACGCTCGTTCGTCCTTGGCGTGTCCCCTTCTCCCAAAGGGAGAGGCTAGCGCCAAGGGAGAAGACTGCGACCCCCTCATCGCTTTGCGTCTATGTTATTCCGTAACTCGTGCGTAAGCCCTAATCTAAAATCTAAAATCTAAAATCCAAAATTGTATGACCCAGAAAATTCTGATTGTTGACGATGAACCCAATATCTTGATTTTGATGGAACAAGCCCTAGAAGCATTAGAAGATGAGGGAGTTGAACTCCTAACTGCCAGAAATGGAGAAGAAGCTCTCGAAACTATTAAAGCTGAAAAACCAAATCTGGTTTTTCTCGATGTGATGATGCCTAAAATGAATGGTTTACAAGTCTGCCACATTGTTAAACACGACTTGCAAATGACTGATATCTACATTGTGATATTGACAGCTAAGGGGCAGGAATTTGATAAACAAAAAGGAATTGAGGTTGGTGCAGACTTGTATCTAACTAAACCATTCCGCCCCAAAGAAGTACTTGAAAAATCAATGCAGGTGTTGGGTTTTTCAGGAAAGTCCTAATGCGTTTCACCTGCGTAGACGCAGAGCGGCTTGTCGCCAGACATCGCTTCCAGTGCTTGAAGTTAAAGTAGTATAACACAATATTTGTTCGTTTCCTCCACATCCCTTTTTGCCGTGCTTTCCTGCGGAACGCTGCGCGAATGCAGATCCAAAAAGGGATAAGCCTTATACTCACTCGCATTCATTTTACACTCCTAAAAGTGAGTGTGAGGCTTCTGCCGATCCAGCTAAACAAGGCGATCGCTAATTTTAGAAGCAGAGCGTTTGCGGCTTGAAGAGTAGGCGTACAGTTTAGCAGAGCCGACACAAGGAAAAAAACCTCTGCTTGTTCAACCAAAAGGTAATTCTGGGAAACCTTAATTTATGAGAGCGAGAGGCTTTTGCCAGAAGGAACTAGAATTAGGAAACGCCTAGCTGGGTTCTTCTGACTTTTGAAATTAGGAGTGCATGTGTGCCAAAATCCCCTAAATATTTGCTGATTGGATCAACCGAGACTTATAGCGGTAAATCTGCAACTGTTCTGGGTTTGTCTGATCAGCTACAGCAAAAAGGACTGGATATTACCTACGGTAAACCGATCGGTACGTGTTTGAATTCGTCTAGTGGAACCGTAATTGAGGAAGATGTCCAATTCATTGCTCTTAGCCTCAATTTGCCGACAAACCGCGTTGCACCTACAATGCTGGCCTTGGATGAACTAAATGTGCAAAAGCGCTTACTGGGGGAAGATAAAACCGATTATCAGCAGTCCCTAATACAGCAATATTTGCAAATGTCCCAAGGAGATTTGGTGTTACTGGAGGGGCCTGGTGATTTGTCCGAAGGCAATTTGTTTGACTTGTCTTTGCTGCAAATCGCTGAAGTATTGGATGCGGCTGTGCTGTTAGTAACCCGCTATAAATCGTTGCTTTCGGTTGAGGCGTTATTGGCTGCGAAAGGGCGTGTGGGCGATCGCTTGATTGGAGTTGTGATCAATGATATCCCTCTGGCCCAACTAGAAGCGGTTGACACTCTCTTGCGCTCATTTTTGGAACAGCAGGGGATTCCGGTGCTAGCAATGCTGCCGAATAGCGATTTGCTCCGTAGCGTGAGTGTTGGCGAACTAGTCAAGCAGTTAAAGGCTGATGTTCTCTGTCGCAACGATCGCTTAGATTTGTTAGTGGAAAGTTTAGCAATTGGAGCGATGAATGTCAACTCGGCTGTGAAATATTTCCGCAAACGCCGGAATATGGCAGTAGTAACAGGAGGCGATCGGGTGGAAATTCAGCAAGCTGCGTTGGAAACTTCTACCCAGTGTTTAATTCTCACCGGGCAACTACCCCCGCCGCCGTTCATTCTCAGTCGCGCTGAAGAACTAGAAATCCCTATTTTATCTGTTGACTTAGACACCCTCACCACTGTAGAAATTGTTAACCGCACTTTCGGGCAAGTCCGCCTCCACGAGCCGATTAAGGTTCAGTGCATTCGCCAGTTAATGTCTGAGCATTTTGACATTGAGCGCCTATTATCTAAACTGGGTTTAACTCCCGCAGCCGCATTGTTTTAGATTCATCAACCTAAACAATTAAGAGCATCTATGCTCACTTATCAGTTAGGAGGCTGTATTTCTGGTGAGGGTACAGCTAGTTCGCCGTCACCTACTAGGCGACGGCGTGCTGTCTCTCTCCTTCCGCCCCACAGCTCAAACAATCGAAAAATTGTAGCAATGTCTAACTCAGGTTCGCCTCGCACCTACACGCTGTTTGGTAAAATATGTGGGTCGTTTAATCGGATTATCTCCATCTTTGACCCAATCAACAGACCTTATTAGCCTCGATACATTAGCGCAAGAACTGGCAACAATCCAGCAAACGGGTTCTAAAAGAATTGCCTTGCTGGGTTCTCGTCACGTCCCGATTACGCATCAGAATCTGATTGAAATGATGACATATGCCCTAGTTTTATCGGGTAATCGAATCATTACTTCTGGTGCTACAGGTACAAATTCAGCTGCCATCCGGGGAGCAACGCGGGCCGATCCAAATTTGTTAACGGTGATTCTACCCCAAAGCCTGGAACGCCAGCCTTTGGAATCGCGCCAGCAACTAGAACAGGTAATGCATTTAGTGGAAAATCCCAGTAATGATAATCTGTCCCTTGCTGAAGCTAGTTACTTGTGCAACAAAGAAATTGTCTCTCGTTGCCAGCAACTGATTTGCTTTGCGTTTCACGACAGTGGTACCTTGTTGCAAACTTGTCAAGATGCAGAAGAACAAAGAAAAGTCGTGACTCTCTTCTACTTTGATTAGTCATTTGTCATTTGTCATTTGTCTTTTATATTTGACTAATGACTGATGACTCATGACTCATGACTAATAACCAATGACTAATAAGTAATGATAATTTTTTTGTACTCGATCGCTGCTGCTGTCGTTCTGATTTACTTGCCATTTTTGGTGGTAGCTTATGCCCGTGTGCGTATGGGGTATGAAACGTTTTCTACTCCTCGCGCTATGCTTGATAAATTGCCACCTTATGCCCAACGAGCTACTTGGGCACATCAGAACACCTTTGAAGCATTTATGATATTTGCCGCAGCTGCATTGATGGCATATGTAACTGGTGTAAATTCTCCTACAGCAATAGGAGCTGCGATCGCCTTTGTCGTAGCCCGTTTGCTATACTCAATTTTTTATATTTTGAATATACCCCTTTTGCGATCGCTGATGTTTGGCATTGGTATCATTAGCTCTGCCACTCTCATCTTCTTGAGCATCATTCAAGCTACTAGTTAATTGGGGCATAGGGCATGGGGCATAGGGCATATGAATAATTACTAATGTTTTATGCCCAACTCCAATTCCGAAATCGTTCGACTGAGCGTTCGCGTAGCGTCTCGCAGAGAAGTCGAAGTCCAACATCTAATAACCCAACATTTTCTATGGCTTCTACTTTTTCCTTTGACATTGTGAGCGACTTTGACCGACAAGAGTTGGTTAATGCTGTCGATCAAGTTATACGAGACATCAAAGGTCGTTATGACCTCAAAGACACTCAAACTACTGTCGAGTTAGTCGAAGAAAGTATTAACGTTAGTACTGACAGCGAGTTTACCCTAGATTCTATACACGACATTCTGCGGGAAAAAGCCGCCAAGCGTAACCTCTCCCAGAAAATCTTTGATTTAGGCAAAGTTGAATCAGCTAGTGGTAATCGCGTGCGTCAAGAAATCAAACTCAAAAAAGGCATTAGTCAGGAAATCGCCAAACAAATCTCCAAATTGATTCGGGATGAATTCAAAAAGGTACAAGCCTCAATTCAAGGTGATGCTGTGCGGGTTTCTGCCAAATCTAAAGATGACTTACAAGTTGTCATGCAGAGACTGAAACAAGAAGACTACCCAGTGGCTTTGCAATTTACAAATTATCGTTAACAGATTCGTAATTCGTAATTAAGAATTAAATTACGAATTACGAATTAGTTTAAGTTCTTCCGGCAATACTTTTTTGAAATGCCGGACGCTCAGATAACTGCTTCATATAGTTCAACACCTCTGGGTAGGAACTAAGGTCTAGCTTTAGGATCATGGGAATGTAATTCAGAATAGACCCCACTGCCACATCAGCAACAGTGAACTCATTGCCAAGTAAAAAAGGTTGCTTACTGAAAATTTCATTTAACGGAGTTAACAAACGAGGCATTTCGCGCTCCCGATTCTCCTCTCCAAAAATCCCTGGAGCAAGGGTAGCATTGGCAAACAATACCCACTGGTAAAATACACCACGTTCCTCTGGTGAAAGTGCGCTTTTACTATACTTATCGGCAAGATATAGCAAAATCGCCCCAGATTCCCAAAGTATAAAATCCCCATCAACAATTGCTGGAACTTTACCAACTGGGTTAATTGCCAAATATTCCGGTTGGAGGTGTTCACCCGACTGCATATCGAGCTTGACGAATTCGTAAGGAACTTTTATTTCCTCTAAATACCAGTAAACAATTGAGGCTCGACTACGAGTACTGCCGTAAAGTTTTAGCATAATTACTTAAAGAACTTTGTGAGTGTGAGAATGTTGTTTAACATTGTCTTCTTTTGTGACAACTCTAGTGGCATTTAACACTCGTTTGCGCTCAATGGAATACTTAAATTCAGTGTAGTTTGTACCTAAGGGAATTAAAGATTTTGCAGATTCACGACGTTTGTAGGTACGAGCTGCTGCAAATGCCCGTGGCATAAATTCCTCTCCAAACTGAGCCGACTCCGGGAAGCCATCTGGCGCTAGTTGTGAATCGCCATCCAGCAAAGATCCCAAAGTTGTTGCATGAGCCAGCTTATAGGAGGTAGGGATGCCCTTTAAAAGCGCTTCCAAAGCCGCAGAGGGAATCGGTTCTATAACTTCGATTTGATAAACTTCTCCATCTTCTTTGACGAAGCAGGTTGCCAAGCCGATAACAATGTAATCATCGGTTGCTAAATCAGGAGCATTGGGATAGGAAATTGCAGTTGTCATGGGAAAATTTCTCAAAACTTAAAAATTAAATCTAGCGATTGGGGCATTGGGCACTTGTACTGCCCTTCGGCTACGCTCAGGAACCGCGAAGTCGTTGGCGCAGCCTCTCGTAGAGAAGTATTGGGCATTGGGCATGGGTTATTCTCCTTGTCCCCCTTGTCCCCCCAGTTCCCAGTCTCTAATCCCTGTATCTAATGAACGGCTTCTTGGCATTCTACCAATTTGTCGCTCTCACTACTTGACTAGTCTTTGAGATTGACATCTGCTATTTCTGGAATTCACCTTCGGGATTAAGTATCCATGATTAGGTTTAAGGAGCAATTGTTATTTAGGGCGTAGATTTCTATTTGTGCGATTAGGTTAAGTTCTCTCTTTGGATAGCTTTCAAGTAGCCATAAATACCTTAAGAATAAACACAGTGGTAAAACCACTAGCAAGAAAAAACTAGAATTTAATTTCACAAAGTAGGGATTTCAGGCAGGGAAAGATGAATATATACTCATTTTTAGCTGACGATGACCAGCAAAGTAAACAATGCAATTTTGTACTAAATAGTACAAATCAAGCCCAAGAACATCGGAAAAACGATCGCAGCGAATCGAATTTAGGGGATAACTACTTACGCTCTTGTGCTTTCAGGTTGGCTCAAGAAGGAGATTATACTGAGGCGATCGCACTTTTAACCCAACTAATTAACCGCCATCCTTACAATGCCGTTAATTACAACAACCGGGGGCTAATTTATTTTCAAAGTGGTGAAACGCAAAAAGCGCTTTACGACTATAATACCGCCCTTAAATTTAATCCCAATTTGGCTAGTGCTTATAATAACCGGGCAAATTACTACGCTACTTGTGGAGAATTAGCAGCAGCACTTGCCGACTACGATCAAGCGATTGATTTCAATCCTTGCCATGTCCGGGCGTGGATTAATCGAGGCATTACCTGGCGTGACTTGGGGCAATATGAAGAGGCTATTGAGAATTTTGAGGTAGCACAGCTTTTCGGTCAACTAGAAGGTTATATCTGGGCTGAACGTGGCAGAACTTACCATCTTTTGGGTGACTGGAATTATGCGATCGCTGATTATCGTCGCGCCCTCACTCAACTGCCCTCTATCGGCAACAGTAAGGATATTACTGGTTATCGCTTGCGTTTACAACTTGAAAATTGGCTAAACGAACTCCTATCTGATCAGCGTCCTATTTGGTAGATTAGTCCTTCTGGGAGATTCAAAATTCAAATATAAATTATTAAATTTTGAATTAGAGTTTAGCGACGCTGTATTACTAATGAGTAATAGATGATAACTACATAGCTATGCAAGAATTAGCTATTAACCATTATTTATTAGCAATAAAATAATATAAATTAACACCCGGTTTATACGTAGCCCGAATCACAAGAAGCCTAAATAATCCCAAATTCGCTATTTGTTTTAGGGTGATGACTCTGTTTGTTCATCTTCTCGGCGATCGTGATTCATCAACACCACCCGACGCTGGCTAGGATCAAATCGGTATCCTTGTTGTTGCATAATAGTTTGAGTTTGCTGAGGATCGAAGTTACGGCTAAATTCCACCTGCAAACCATTGACATGTTCTTCCATCAGCTTGACTTCAGTACTAATTTCTCCTAACTTTTGTTGCTGTAACCACTGATAAGACAAAAGTTGTGCTAAAGCAGATGCTGCAACAGTTGTAATCACAAGATTAACCGCTATTTTGGCTGTGCTTTCTAGTGCCATTACTTGGTAGGAACGTTGACGAAGATGCCGTTTTGGTCGAGGAATGACCCGGCGTTTTTGTATAGGTTGTAACGGTGGTCTGGAGGGTTGAATCGCGTTCATGATGCTAAAAAATAACCTCGCTTAGTGAAGGGAAGCACTGTAAAAGCGCTCTGGCGGTAATTACTGCTTGATTTAGCTGTCATATTACTTCATTTTTTGCAAATAGCTACAAGTATTGCAATAATTAAAAAATAACCTGGCTTACGTAAGTGCAAGGTTTCTATTTACTTATGGCATCAAGCCACAAGGTATAGAAATTGCACCCCGTACTGCCAGGATTATTAGCTTTTTAACTGTGTCACATCGTAGCGTTATTTGTAAAGTTCTGTGGCTAATCGCCAAGCTAGAACTCCTGGGATCAACGCCACAACTAGAGCGATGTAGACTTGAGTATCTGAGATAGAAGACACCTGAGCGATGTACAGAGTATCTAAGATAGGCATGGCTGAAAACCTCCTAACCTGAATAGATTTTGAACAGTTCGTTTACTACTTTTCCTTGTTTTGCCTAGATTGGGGAATATCTTGTTACAAGATGCAACAAAAGCAGTTATTAATCAGTAGTCGTTAGTTATTCTCCATTATAAAAATTTATAAAAAATATGAATTTGTATTTGGGTATCGACTTCGGCACATCTGGCGCACGCGGTGTGGTGATTGACGAGGAAGCTGCTTGTATCCAGGCTGAGGTGCGATATCCCTTCCAGGATTCACCAGCGCCTATTATGCCAAAAATTTGGCAGGAGGCTTTGTTTGTGCTGGTGGAACAAATACCTAAAGAATTGCGGCGAGAAATTAAAGCGATCGCAATTAATGGTACTTCTTCCACCGTCTTGCTGGTCGATGCTGCGGGTTCGCCAGTAGATGCACCACTTTTGTATAACGATGCGCGGGGATCATTGGTGTTAGAGCATTTGAGGAGTATAGCACCCCCTAACCATACCGTGTTAAGTGCCACCTCCAGCTTGGCCAAACTTTTGTGGATGAGGCAATTACCTGCTTTTAGTGAAGCTAGATATTTCCTGCATCAAGCAGATTGGCTGGCGTTTCTCCTACATGGTCAGTTGGCTATTAGCGATTACCATAATGCTTTAAAGCTGGGTTATGACGTGGAAGAGTTGAAGTACCCAGAATGGCTAGAATTGCTGCAAATACCGATTCAACTACCCAAAGTTTTAACTCCTGGGACTCCGATTGGAGAATTGCGCCCTGAAATTGCGGATAAGTTCGGTTTACCCGGTGATTGTCTGGTATGTGCTGGTACAACTGATAGTATTGCGGCTTTTCTCGCCAGTGGGGTCAAATTACCTGGTGAAGCCGTGACTTCCCTTGGTTCAACGTTGGTATTAAAGTTATTAAGTCGTACCCGTGTAGAAGATGCGCGATATGGAATTTACAGCCATCGGTTGGGTGATTTGTGGCTGACTGGTGGTGCTTCTAATACTGGGGGTGCAGTACTTAAGCAATTTTTCACAAACGCTGAGTTAGAAAGCCTTAGTCGTGAGATTGATCTATCAAAAGCCAGTGAGTTAGATTATTATCCGTTGTTAAAGGTAGGCGATCGCTTTCCGATTAATGATCCCAATTTACCCCCACGCTTGGAACCACGCCCAGATAACCCAGTGGAATTTCTGCATGGGTTGTTAGAAAGTATTGCCCGCATCGAAGCACGAGGGTATGAATTATTACAAAAAATGGGCGCAGATAAGTTGACCCGTGTTTATACTGCTGGTGGTGGCGCGGTAAATGACACTTGGACTGCAATTAGGGCGCGTCATTTGCAGGTTCCTGTAGTAGCCTCAGTGTATACCGAAGCTGCTTACGGGACGGCGCTATTGGCAATGGGGGATGTAAGAAAGGGTGAGCAACAGTAATTGTGTAACTATCTTTTTGTAGATATGTTGAAAATCAGTATCTATCCCAGTGACAATTAATATATCTCGGCTGATACTTAAATGATTAGATACCGGTTCATCATTTGGGCAGCTATTCGGGGATGGGTGCTTCGCCACAAGCGAATGTCATCTATCCCCTTTACTAATATTAATATCTCAATGTGAGTTCTAAGAGGATTCGGAGAAAAGAAAAAGGTTTTTTAAGAAGGTTTGACCTGCGCGATCGAGATTATCATCCAGGGAAAAGGTGAGGCTGCGGACTCTGATTTGATCACTTTTAATATCGAGTGACTGTGGCAAGTCTTTGGGGTATATCAAAAAGGCTTGCTTGCATTTTGTTGTGTTGGCGTAGCTGATCATTTGATGAATATCTGTATATCCTGCCCGTTCAGGGGCTTTATACTTTGTATCCAAAACTGCTATTGTTTTGCCAGTAGCAGCATCACACAATAATATATCTATACTGAAGTGCCGATTCTGACTAATTTCTATCGGATGTTGCTGTTTGAAAAAATAGCCTTGTGGGGTGTTTTTCTTAAGCCATTCCGCAACAAAAAGTTCATATAAATATGCCATATCGACGAGAAAGGGTATGGTTTTGTAATTTCCCCTTTCATGACTGGGACTACTATTTTCTAAAAAGAATCTACAAAAATTATGTAATAGTTGATAGTCTGGATTGAGGCGATTGTACTGTCTTGCAATACAATCTTCTGCACTACAAGGTTGCAGCGTTACTAATCCTTGTAGAGCGTGATAAGCTTTTCGTACTGTTGGTGATACTCTTTCTGAACATAAACTGCTACGACCAATTATATAAAGTGTCCATGCCAAGATTTGATTTTCTTTAATATCAGCCGTATGTTCTTCGTAATCGCATTTAAGTTTAACATTCCACGGCTTTTTAATTAGCTGTCGCACATCTAGCCTTCCCCGCACATAAGAAAGCTGCTGTGTTTTAGGCAAGTAAGTACGATATAATCCCTTGCAACACCGTTCTAAAACTTTATGGGCTAATATCTGAGCCAGATTATTATAAAAGTCCTCTAGAGATTCACAATCTATCAGCCCTTCGAGAAAGCGAAAACCTTTCAAATTGTAGGCATATTCCAGCATTCCGAAAAGGTTTTGGATAGGTACTTTCGGATTTATTTTTAGATGCAATTCAGGAGTTACAGGAATGTAACCTACCCATCCTTTAGCTTTCAGTTTCCAATGATCTCTCGTTGTATAGGTAGGAAATTCTATATCTAGTTGTATTTTGTATTTTTCATATAACTCGACTGCGGCTGAATCGGGTATTTCATCACGCTGAAATGCTTTATTTTCGTATTCTGTAAGTTCAATAATTCTTGGTTGTGCTGGGTTTATATGCATAGTTTATTCTTGATTTCATCCCAGCGAAACTTATCTACTTTCTCTAGCTGGTTAAAAAAGTACTCTTCTAAATATGGCTCAATTTCCATACGCCATATATCTTCTATATCTTCCTTTAATTTATCTGTTAGGAAAAATGAAATACCAATTTCGTAGTTTTTATCTGCGATCGCCTGATTTAATTGCTGTAAAATCTTAATTAATCCCTCTACTGCACAACCTGTTTTTAGGTGATAATGTCGCAGGACATCATCATTTGGGCTAAGTTTGATAAATGCAAAGCGACGGCGTAGCGCATGATCTATATTGGCAATAGACCTATCTGCTGTATTCATTGTCCCAATAATGCGGACATTTTTCGGGATGCGAAACCTGTTACCGCCAGCTAATGGAATTTCTCTATCTCGGTACTCAAGTAAGTACATTAATTCACCAAAAACTTGAGCTAAATTTGCGCGGTTTATTTCATCGATAATTAAAACGCAAGTCCCTTGATGATACTCTGCTTCTTTACAGAATTTTAGAAAACTGCCTGGAAGCAAAGGGTATGTTAATTGTCCATCTTGGCTTTGAGGACGTATACCTTGAATAAAGTCCTCATAAGAGTATGTGGGATGGAATTGCACCAATTCTGAGAAGCCATCACCACCACCTATTAAATATTTTGCAAGGTGTTCAGCAATAAAGGTTTTTCCTGTTCCAGGAGAACCATACAAGATTATTTGCTTTTTGCGATTAATTGTACGTATCCAGTGTTTTAACTTTGTTTCATTAAACCCAGTTTCCTGAGAAATTTGCTTAATAGAATACTTAGTTTTTAATTGATACAAAGAGAAGAATTTGAATACTTGATTAGCAGCATCTGTAACTTTTTGTGATTGCTCAAAATCCTCAAAATGACCAAAATTATCAAAATCATTATTTGTTAATTTTTGCGATTGCTCAAAATCCTCAAAATCACCAAAATAAGAAAAATCTGGCGAATCTGTGTCTGATAGGTGTATTTTACCCACATTTTCTTGGTTTTCAAATATTTCTATAATTGCAACTTCATATTTTATGATTTTGTGATCTTTATAAAAATCTTCATGTTTTTCAGATAATTTAATTATTTTTTCTACTGAGATGCTATCACTTATTAGTTCAGCATCTGTTCTTTGAAAATCATATTTCTCTTCTTCAAATTGTTCCTCTTTAATTTTCTGTACAGTTTTAAACAACATTGAGTCACTATTAAGCTTATCTATTAGTAATTTTGTAACTTGTTGTAAAGCAATATCTACAGAATATAAAAGTAACCTATCTAATTTTGAGTTTGGCACTAGTAGTCTGTCAGCTTTGAATTGATGGGTAAGCAAGTTCGTAGTGAGGACTTTAGTCTTT
>Ga0123337_10003343_pt1 | contig 17190 bp, 15 predicted proteins | sample frozenSSSSmetaG_FD_89792 | JGI IMG/M metagenome (GOLD analysis project Ga0123337, IMG submission 89792) | Glacier valley bacterial and archeal communities from Borup Fiord, Nunavut, Canada, to study Microbial Dark Matter (Phase II) -... | ecosystem: Environmental > Aquatic > Freshwater > Ice >... | reverse complement strand
CCGATGCCACGCCGGTGGTGGTGACGGGCGTGCTGTATGAGAACGAGCTGACGTTGCAGGGCCTGCCGGCCGGCCACGGCGTGAAGATCACCGTGCTGGCGGTGAACGCCGCAGGCGACGGACCGGAGACGGTCTCGGCTCCGTTTCACGTGGCATAAAAGGCGGGGTGTGACCGCCGGGACCGCCGCGTATGAGGTTGGGGTGGGAGCGAGCTTGCTCGCGAGGATCGGAACATCGCGAGCAAGCTCGCTCCCACGTTAAACCGGACGGCCCGGCGGTCCGTCTCTACCTTGCAGAGGCCGGCTCAGCTGTCTTTCGACAGCTCTTCCGAGCGGGCTTTTGCGGCCAGCACGGTTTCCAGAATCATGCCGCGAAAATCGCGGGCTTCCATGCGCTTGAGGCCGGCGAAGGTCGTGCCGTTGGGCGAGGTGACTTTGTTGCGCAGATCTTCGGGCTCGGCTTGGGTGCGCGCCATGAGGCGGCCTGCGCCGAGCACGGTTTCGACGGCGAGCATCTGCGCGGTCTCGCGATCAAGGCCGGCCGTCATGCCGGCTTCGCGCAACGCGGCGGTGAATTCAAAAACGAAGGCGGGGCCGCAACCGCTGACTGCCATGAGCGCATCAATCTGCGATTCTGGAATCTCGACTTCGCGGCCGATGGCGCGGAGGAGGGAAGTGACGGTCGCGCGGTCGCTTTCGGACGGCGGTTTGAGCGCGCACCAACCGGTCACGCCTGCGCCGATGGCGGCGGGCGTGTTGGGCATCGTGCGGATGATGTTGCGCGCCTTGGGGAAAGTTTTTTCGAGACGGGCGAGCGTCTTGGCGGCGAGCACGGAGAGCACGAGCTTGCCGGCGGTCAGCTCGGTGAGGCGCGGATCGGCGGAGGCGAGGTGCTGGGGCTTGAAGGCGACGACGACGATGTCGGCGCCGGCTAGCAGTTTTTCCAGGTCTTGCTCCGCGATGATGCCCGTGCGTGCGGCCAGATCGGTGCCGGTTTTGCCCGAACCGCTGAGGCAGGCGATGTCGGTCGGGGCGAAGACTTGTTTGGCGATCAGGCCGGTGACGATGGCGGAGGCCATGTTGCCGGCTCCGATGAAAGCGATCTTGGGCATATGCCAGCTTGGGTTATGGATTTGAGGGTAGGGCGGGACCACTGGACCCGCCGCAGACGACTTCAAGGTGGGAGCGAGCTTGCTCGCGATGTTCGATCCTCGCGAGCAAGCTCGCTCCCGCATCGAAGCGGACGGCCCGGCGGTCCGTCCCTACCTTTTCTGGAGCCAGAAAATCCGAGGGAAGTGGCATAAACTCGGGATCAGACGTGGGCCTGCTTTTTCACCTTGGTCTCGACGGGATGGGTGAGGATGGCGGAGGTGCCGCCATCCGGAAGGGTCTCCAGCGAAAGTTCGCCGCCGAGGTTGCGCAGGGTGTGGCGCGCGACGGTCAGGCCCATGCCGACGCCCACGGTGTGCTTGGTGCTGATGAACGGCTCGAACATGTGGTCGCGGATTTTTTCATCTATGCCGTTTCCGGCGTCGTCGATCACGATGCGTATGAGGCGGCCTTCCGGTTTTTCGAGGAGGGACGTGCGCAGCCAGATGGGGCGCTGGTCGTCGGGTTTGTCGCCGTAGGCTTCCCAGGCGTTGATCAAGATCTTGCCGATGATGTCCTCGAAGACCTCGACGTGCGTGTCGATGGTCTGCGATCCCAGAGGGTTTTCGATGATGATCGGCTGGCTTATGTTGTAATCGTTCCGGAAGCGGGCGACCGCCCCTTCGAGCAGTTCGTCGAGCTTGCACCGAGCGAGGGGGAGACGGGCCTTGACGACAAGCGAACTGAGCTGGCGGATGATGGCAACGATGCGCTGCACAGCGGCGTCGACCTGCGCGGCGTTGCGCTTCACCTGCTCGGGTTTGTCGTAGTGGGTCTTGATCAGGTCCAGATAGCCGAGGACCACACCGAGGAGATTGTTGAGATTGTGCGCGACGCCCTGGGTGACGGCGCCGATGGTGGCGGCGCGGCGTGCCTCGACGAGACGGCGCTGCAGGTCGATCATCTCGCGGTTGATGGCGACGAACCGGAGCTGCGTCTGAACGCGGGCGAGGGTTTCATCGAGATCGATGGGCTTGGTAATGTAGTCCACCGCGCCGACGGCGAGACCTTCGAGCTTGCCCTCCTTGTTGTTTCGGGCGGTGACGAAAATGACCGGAATGGAGCGCGAGGATTCGCTGGCCTGAAGACGCTGGCAGACTTCGATGCCGTCCATGTCGGGCATCATCACATCGAGAAGAATAAGGTCGGGGCGGTTTTTCGCCACGCAGTCCAGCGCCTCTTGTCCGTTGTAGGCGGCGGTGATTTCAATGCCTTCTTTTTCCAGTTTTCGTTTGAGGAGCTGGACGTTGATCGGCTGGTCATCGACGACCAGGATTTTCGGGGCAGGCATCGTGGAGATTAGTAAGGAGGGGAATATTGCGCGATGCAAGGGCCGTCCTGTATCCGCGGCGCAATGCGCAGATTATCCCCGGGCCTGTTTGTAGGCCTTGACCGTATTCTTCATGAGCATGGCAACCGTCATCGGGCCCACGCCGCCGGGGACGGGGGTGATTTTGGCGGCCAGTGGAGACACGGTGGGGAAGTGGACGTCGCCGGTGAGGCGGTAGCCGGTCTTCTTGGTGGCGTCGGGCACGCGGTTGATGCCCACGTCGATGATGACGGCGCCGGGCTTGACCATGTCGGCGGTGACAAACTCGGCGCGGCCGATGGCGGCGATGAGCACGTCGGCCTGACGGGTGAGGGCGGCGACATCCTGGGTGCCGGAGTGGCAGATCGTGACGGTGCCGTTGGCACCGGCTTTTTTCTGGAGGGCGAGTAACGCGACGGGTTTGCCGACGATGAGGGAGCGGCCGAGCACGACGACGTGCTTGCCTTTGAGATCGGTGCCGGAGCGCTTGAGCAGTTCCATGATGCCGGCGGGGGTGCAGGCGACGAAGCCGGTGTCATCCTCTTGGGCGACCTTGCCAATGTTGATCGTGTGGAAACCGTCCACGTCCTTGTGCGCGGCGAGACGGCGGAAGGCGGCGGCCTCGTCGAGGTGCTTCGGCAGGGGAGACTGCACGAGAATGCCGTCCACGGTCGGGTCGGTGTTGAGGTCGTCGATTAGTTTTTCGAGCTCGGCCTGCGTGGTGGTCCCGGGCGGGAGGATGATGCGGCTGAGAATGCCGATCTCGGCGGCGGTCTTTTCTTTTTTCTTAACGTAGGAGACCGACGCGGGATCCTCGCCCACGCGCACGAGCGCGATGCACGGCTGGCGACCGGTGAAGGTGGCGACCTCGGTTTTGAGTTCGGCGATGATGTCCGCCGCGATTGCGTTGCCGTCGATCAGTTCCATGGTTTAAAACGAATAAGCCCACGAAACACACGAAATGACACGAAAAGAGGGTTCCGCTTTCGTGTCATTTCGTGTGTTTCGTGGGCAATAATGAGAAGCTTTGATTTCAGTGCAGCTGCAGGCTCTCGGCCAGGATGACCATGTCCTTCGTGCCGGGCACGGCCTTGGCGGTGCCGTAGACGACCACGGTGCGGTCAATGTAGCTGTTGAACTGTTCGGTCGCGAGGAGCTTGCTCACGTCGAGGTAGGCGTAGCGTTCGCCGGAATTATCGTTGAGCTGGTAATCGTAGGGGCGCTTGGGACGGAACGCGCTGTAGGTCGAGACCAGCTTGCCTTGGAAAAGGCGGGGGAGGGCACTGGAGCCGCCGTCGCCCATCGGGGCGGCCTTGCCGGGGACTACGATGGAGGGAGTGACCGTGACAGAGGCGTCTGTAGCGATGGCTGCGGTAGGCGCGGAGGGAGCGGTTTTCGCGGGTGCGATGACGGCCTTGGGAGCGGAGGTCGCCGGAGCGCCGGAGGACTTGATGTAGCCGATGATGTTTTGGGAGAGTTTTAACTCCGTCCAGCGGCCGTGCAGGCCGGAAATCTCGGCTTTGTCACCGGCGGCGGCGAGCGCGAGGATGGGGGCTTCGGGCTTGGGTTCCGTGCGGTAGGCGGCGCCGACTTTCACTTCGAGCGATTTGCTGATGTCTTTGTTGGCGGCATAGACCTTGTGCGGTCCGGCAAGCGTGACGGCCGCCCAGCCTGCAGGAGCGGAGGCATCGGGGGCGAACGCTGGTGTGCTTCCGGCCTTCAGGAAGGTGACGGCGGGCGTGGTGGCGTCGGGCTTGGCGAAGACGGCGGTGGTCTCGGTGAGCGGGGCGGCGCCGAGGGTGGCGACGGTGGCGGCGAGAGCGAGGACGAGGCGGAGGGAGTTAAGCTTCATTTTTTCGGGAGAGGTTCGATGCGCTTTTTGGAGACGCGGGTCGCGAGGGCGGCGGCGTGCGGATGCAGGCTGGGCACTTTGAAGAGCAGGCTAATTTCTTTGGTAGAAAGTTGTTTCATCGCCCGCAAAGGAATTCCTTTCAACGGGAAGGAGCCGATCTGGTAGCGCTTGAGGCGTTTGACGTCGTAGCCGAGGACGCTGAAGAGCTGGCGGATCTCGCGCTTCTTGCCGTGGTGCATGTGGACGTCCATGTCGCTGCCAACGCCTTCGACGTTGGGATTCACGAGCGTGGCGTGTTCGACCTTCAGGCGTTCGCCATCGACCGTGATGCCTTTAAGGAGGAGGGGAATGCGGGCGCGAGGGAACGGTTTTTTGAGGGCGACGAAGTAGCGTTTGATGACGACGTTGCTCGGGTGCATCAGCCGGTGGGCGAGATCGCCGTCGGTCGTGAGGATGAGGAGTCCCTCGCTGTCCTTGTCGAGGCGGCCGGCGCAGAAGAAGCGGAATTTCGAGAACTCGCGCGGGAGCAGATCGAAGACGGTGTCGGGGTTGAAAGGGTCGTCGTTGGAGCACACGAGGCCGGTGGGCTTGTGCATCGCGAGCGTGATCTTCGGTTGCGCCTTGGTGTGCTTGATGGGCTTGCCGTTGACGGTGATCTTATCGATGCCGGGCGTGACCTTCTGGCCGGGGATCGCCTGTTTCGCGTTCACCCAGACTTCGCCTTCGCGGATCAGCACCTCGGCGTTGCGGCGCGAGCAGATGCCGGTTTCGGCGAGGTATTTTTGAAGACGGATAGGCTCGGAGTCGCTCATGAGCGGTCGAGTTGGCGGTAAAGTTCCCGCTTGTGCAAGCTTGTGCGCCAACGGGCCTCACTGCGGTGGAAAGTAAGGCTTGCGCGCGTCCGGCGCGTTGCGCTTTTTTGGTGGGACGCTATGTCCGCTCCAGCCACCACCTCCGCCTTCTCCAAAGACAATCCGTTCCCGGCGAAAATCACCGAGAACCGCCTGCTCAACAAAGCCGGTTCCGCCAAGGAAACACGTCACTTCGTCGTCAATCTCGGCGACAGCGGCCTGAGCTATAAGGCGGGCGACTCGCTGGGAGTTTTCCCGACCAACCGCCCCACCGAGGTGGCCGAAATTCTGGAGCGTCTCGGCGCCACGGGCGACGAACTCGTCTCGCCCGCGATGCTGAAACTGCCTGCGCCGATCAGCCTGCATGATGCTCTCAGCCACAAGCTGACCCTCGGCAGCCCGACCGCCAAAATCCTCAACACGCTTCTCGCCAAGGCCACTGACGCCGGCGAGAAGGATAAGCTTACTGAACTGCTCAAGCCCGAGTCGAAGGACGCGCTCATCGGTTACCTCGATGACCGCGAATACATCGATATTCTCACCGAGTATCCGTCGGCCAAGCTTACTGCTCAGGAGTTCGTCGATCACCTGCGAAAGCTCATGCCACGCCTCTACTCGATCGCGTCGTCGGCCAAGGTTTATCCGAACGACATTCACCTGACCGTCGCGATCGTCCGCTACACCACCAACCACCGCGAACGTCACGGCGTGTGCTCCACCTTCCTCGCGGACCGTGCGCGCGTTGGCGAGACGCCCACGCCGGTTTTTGTTTCCAACTCCCACTTCGGCCCGCCCGAAGACACGACGAAGGACGCCATCATGGTCGGTCCCGGCACGGGCATCGCGCCGTTCCGCGCCTTCGTGCAGGATCGTGTCGCCGCCGGTGCGACCGGTCGCAACTGGGTTTTCTTCGGCGACCAGAAGAGCCACACCGATTACCTTTATCAGGAAGAGTGGGAGAGCTACCTCGCCAAGGGCCAGGTCACCCATCTCGACCTCGCCTGGTCCCGCGACCAGCTCCTCAAGGTCTATGTGCAGGACAAGATGCGCGAGAAGGGCGCCGAACTCTGGAGCTGGCTCAAGAACGGCGGCTACTTCTTCGTGTGCGGCGACGCCAAGCGCATGGCCAAGGATGTTGATGTCGCTCTTCACGACGTCATCGCGCAGCACGGCGGCCTGACCGCCGAGCAAGCGGTCGAATACGTTAAACAGATGAAGAAGGACAAGCGCTACCAGCGCGACGTGTATTGATCGGCCCTCGCCAGACTCCTTGTTGCCACGACCCGGACGGATCTCTCCGCTCCGGGTCTTTCATTCGTAAAGCAAAACCCGAAACCCAAGCCTTAATCCCCATGACCTTCACCAATCGCACCGCCATCGTGACCGGAGCCGGCCGCGGCATCGGCAAAGCCATCGCCGAGGTTCTCGCCGCCAAGGGCGTGACCGTCATCTGCGTTTCCAAATCCGCCGAGACCTGTGGTGCCGTCGCCGCCGCGATCACCGCCGCCGGTGGCAAGGCCTTCGCCCGTCCCGTGGACGTCGCCGACGGAGCCGCGGTCGCCAAGGCCTCCGAGGAATTTATCAAGGAATTCGGCAAGATCGACATCCTCGTGAACAACGCCGGCATCACCCGCGACGGCCTGCTCGCGCGCATGTCGGACGACGACTGGAACGCCGTCCTTCAAACCAACCTCACGAGCTGCTTCCACTGGACCAAGCACATCGGCTGGCCCATGTGCCGCAACCGCTGGGGCCGCATCATCAATATTTCCTCCGTCACCGGCATCATGGGCAACGCCGGCCAGGCCAACTACGGCGCCGCCAAGGCCGGCATGATCGGATTCACCAAGTGCATCGCCAAGGAGTTCGCCAAGCGCGGCGTCACCTCCAACGTCGTCGCTCCCGGCTTCATCAAGACCGACATGACCGCCGAACTCAGTGAAGAGGTGCAGAAGGGTGCGACCGCGCTCATTCCCATGCAGCGTTTCGGCGAACCCGCCGACATCGCCAATGCCGTCGCTTTTCTTGCCTCCGAAGAAGCAGGCTACGTCACCGGCCAAGTTTTTACCGTTGACGGCGGTATGGCGATGTGACCCCTTCAAGCCTTTAGAAAATACTTACCATGGCCGACCAAAAAACCATCGAACAACGCGTCAAAGAAATCATCGTTAACCAGCTCAATGTTAACGAAGAGCAGATCACTCCCCAGGCTTCCTTCTTGGATGATCTTGGCGCCGATTCGCTCGACACCGTCGAGCTCATCATGGCCTTCGAGGAAGAGTTCAAGGACGAGATCAAGGGCGAAATCCCCGAGTCCGATGCCGAGAAGCTCACCACCGTCGGTCAGGTCATCGAATACATCACCGCCAAGGCTGCCGCCAAGTAAGCGCCTTTTCATTTCCGGCGTTCTACCGAGCCTCACGCGAGACTGGCTGGTAGAACGCCTTTTTTGTTTCTAGACCCCTCGCTTTTTTGATCCATGGAAACGCTCCCTGATTCCCAGCGCGTCGTCGTCACCGGTCTTGGCGCCATCCACGGCCTCGGTCAGACCGCCGATTCTTTTTGGGCCAGCCTTCTGGCCGGCAAGAACGGCATCAACCGCATCTCCCTCTTTGATCCCGCGCCCTACGCCTCGCAGATCGGTTCCGAGGTCCTCGGATGGAATGTCGAGGAGCACATGGATCCCAAGGAGGCGCGTCGCAACGACCGCTATACGCACTTCGGCTTTTGCGCAGCGAAGCAGGCGTTCAAGGACTCCGGCATCGACATGACGCAGGAAGATCCGGACCGCGTCGGCGTGGTCATCGGTTCCGGCATCGGCGGCATGATGACCTACGAGACACAGCTGCGCAAATTCATAGAAGGCGGTCCGCGCAAGGTCTCGCCCTTCACCATTCCCTCTCTGATCGGCAACATCTGCTCCGGCATGTTCGCCATCGAGATCGGCGCGCGCGGGCCCAATTTCGGCGTCGTCTCGGCCTGCGCCACCGGCACGCATGCCATCGGCGAGTCGATGCACATGATCAAGCGCGGCGATGCCGACATCATGATCGCCGGCGGCGCCGAGGCGGCCGTCACGCCTTTCGCCTACGCCAGCTTCTGCTCCATGCGCGCGATGAGCACGCGCAACGACGATCCGGCGACGGCCAGCCGTCCGTTCTCGCTCGGCCGCGACGGTTTTATCATGGGCGAAGGCGCCGGTGTGCTTGCCCTGGAGTCGCTCGCCCATGCGAAAAAACGCGGCGCACGCATTTACGCGGAAGTCGCGGGTTACGCGGCCACGGCCGATGCCCACCACATCACCATGCCTGATCCTGAGGGCAAAGGTCTCGGCATGGCCATGACCCGCGCGATTCGCGCCTCCGGCATCACGCCCGACCAGGTTGATTATATCAACGCCCACGGCACCTCCACGCCTTACAACGACAAGTTCGAGACGCTCGCCATCAAGCGCGTCTTTGGCGAACGCGCGAAATCACTTCCGATCAGTTCCACCAAGTCCATGACCGGCCACCTCCTCGGTGCGGCCGGCGGCATCGAGAGCGTGATCAGCGTCAAGACGATCCAGACCCAGTCCATCGCGCCCACCATCAACCTCCACGAACCCGATCCCGAGTGCGATCTCGACTATGTGCCGAACGTCGCCCGCCAAGCTTCAGTGAAGGTGGTTATGAGCAATAATCTCGGCTTCGGCGGCCAAAACGCAGCGATCATTTTCAAGGCGATCTGAGGCGGATTTCTATCGCGGAAACGCGGAAGGGCGGAAGGCGCGGAAAATGTCGGGAGTTTAGAACTCTGGATTGCGCGATTTCCGCCCTTCCGCGTTTCCGTGATACTGGATAGGACTGGGCGCGTTCGATTTCCGCCGGCTGGACACAAAAAAACCGCCTCGATAAAGAGGCGGTTTATGAAAGGAACGCAGGTTCCAACGAGGAGCTTATACTTTCTCGACGAGGCCGGCCTTGATGGCCTTGACCGAGACGAGGACGCGCTTCGTGCCGCCGTTGGCGGTGCGGATGCGGATCTTCTGCAGGTTCGGGCGGAACTTGCGCTTGGTGATCGTCGTGATGTGCGTGCCGATGCCGCCGCTCTTCTTCGACTGACCTTTACGGTGGATGATGGAGCCCGTGGTTGGGCGTTTGCCGGTGATTGCGCAGATTCTGGCCATGGTTAGGAGTTGGTTAAAGGGTCAGAGATAAAAGTCGGCTCCCGCGCGAGGCAAGGGCAAATTTGGGGTTTTAACGACGGGCGTGCAGTACCTGGAATTTCTGCCCGAGATGCGAGGGATGGAGCAGTTGCAGCAGGGACAACTTGCGCTGGCTGAGACGGCTGGCCTCCGCCGCCATCGTCTTGGACAGAAATTCGCCGGCCTGATGGATGAAAAAAGCCTCCTGCGACTCCACTTTAGGTTGGGCGAAACCGCCGCCTTCCAATGCCGCCGCCAGCCAGTCCCAGCATACGTGTCCGGTCAGGTCCTGTTCGCCAGGTTGGGCAAGCAGGTCGTTCGACTGCGTGTGCTTGAAATAAGCCCGTGCCGTGCCGATGGGCGTCTCGGTGGCGAGTTCTGCGTAGACCTTGCCGTAATCGAAGGCGACAAACAGCCCCGTCCACGGCTGCGCGGCGATGGCCGCCGCCATATCGGCCGCCGCCCGGGGTGCGTCGAAAACGTAGCCCTCCGGTGCGTCGGCGGGCAACCAAGGCTCCGTCACGGCGGCCAGTTCCACCTCGTGCAACCCGGCATCACGCAATTCCACGCCAAGTTCGCGCCAGCCGTCGCTGCGGCGCACGAAGCGGCGCAGGGGTTGTGCGTCGAAAAGTTCGTTGGAAAAAACGATGGAGCGGCCCGTGATTTCCATGGGTTCGCCGATGCGCACCGTCCTGGTTCCTGCAAACGGATGCTTTACGCCTGCGAGCACTCCGCCGCCCGGTTCGGCCCCGAGTTCCACAAGGGTGTGCGTGGCGGCCGTAGCTTCGCCGCCCAGCAGAGTGACGCAGGCCGCCGTCACCATTTCGCCGAAAACCGCACCCGAAGTGCTCGCCGTGTAGAAGTCGGTGCCGGACCCGTAGCCCACGCGGGCGGTGTCACGCCGGTAGTAGCCCAGCTCCGGATGGTAGAGCGCGAGTTCCATGAATTGCGCGAACGTCATCCGCCGCTCCGCCCCGCTGCGGGCGAGGAAGGCTTGGGCGAACGCGGATGAAAGTGTGTCTGACGATCCCATTTACAAAGCCGATGAGTTGGCCACAGTGCCGGACATGCTCAAACGCATTCTCATGATCGCCGCCGGAGTTTTTCTTGGCATGGTGCTGTCCCTTGGCGCCGTGCGGATGGCGGCGGCATGGGGATTCTGGCCGAATCGTGACCTTGAAAAATCCTCCAGTTACGTCCGCGAGGTGTTGAAACTGGTCAACGAAAACTACGTCAAGGCCGAGGACGCGCGCTATCCCCGGCTCACGCAGGCTGCCCTGCGCGGCATCCTCGGTTCGCTCGACCCGCACTCCGAATACATGGACGCGAAGGACTACAAGGCGCTTTCCGAGGAGATCAGCAGCGAGTTCGGCGGCATCGGCGTGCAGGTCGAAATGCGCGACGGCAAGGTGGTGGTCATCGCCCCCATCGCCGGCACGCCCGGCGCACGCGCAGGTATCCGGCGTGGCGACCAGATCGTCCGCATCGAGGATGAAAAACTGGAAAAACCCACTCTCGACGATGTGGTCGGCCACCTCCGCGGCAAGCCCGGCACCAAGGTGACGTTGACCTTTTACCGGCCGGAAACCTCCAAGGAGTTCACCGTCACCCTGGTGCGCGAGAAGATCAAAGTGGACAGCGTGCGCTCCGTGCGCCTGCTGCCCAACGGCGTCGGCTACGTGCAACTCACCCAATTTTCCGAGCGCACCGGCGAGGAATTCATCAACGCCCTCAACAAGCTCAACGACCAGGGCATGCGGGCGCTTATCATCGACCTGCGCGACAATCCCGGCGGCCTGCTCGACGCCGCCGTCGAGGTGGCCGAACCCTTCTTCAAAAAAGGAGAACTCATCGTCTACACCCAGGGTCGCCGCCCCGAGGATCGCGACGAATACCGCGCCCAGGCGCCGGAGGATCCGCTCACGATTCCTGTCGCGGTGTTGATCAACTCCGGCACGGCCAGCGCGGCCGAGATCGTTTCCGGCGCGCTCAAGGACACGCACCGCGCCGTCATCGTCGGCGAGCGTTCCTTCGGCAAAGGCTCCGTGCAGACCATCATCGATCTGCACAACGGCGACGGCATGCGTCTCACCACCGCGCGTTACTATACGCCCAGCGGCATCACCATTCACGAGCATGGCGTGTCGCCCGATGTCGAAGTCGTGATGACGGCGGCGGAGGATCAAAATGTCCGCCTGCAACATTCCCGAGACGACGTGGCCGATCCCGCCGCCTTCAAGGAAGAGTTCGACGTTGAGGCCGCGCCCGACCGCCAGCTCATCGCCGCCGAAGCCGTGCTCAAGGCCGCGATCCTGCTTGAAAACACCAAGCAGGCGTCTCCTGCCGGAAAATAATCCAATCCACATTCGGGATGATCCTCGCCCTCGAAAGTTCTTGTGATGAGACCGCGCTCGCGGTCTTCGATCCCGCGCACGGACTGCAAGGGGAGTGGATTCACAGTCAGATCGCGCTTCATGGCCGCTACGGCGGCGTGGTGCCCGATCTGGCGACGCGTGAACATCTCCGAAACGTCGCGCCTCTGCTCGAACGCGCCCGCGCCGAAACCGATTTCTCGCGCATCACGCAGGTCGCCGTGACTCACGGGCCGGGGCTGGCGGGCTGTCTCGCCATCGGGGTGGCCGCCGCCAAGTCGCTCGCGCTCGCGTTGCGCGTGCCGCTCGTCGGCGTGAACCATCTGCGCGGACACGTGTTTTCGCCGTTCATTGTGATCCACGCGCAGGCGCCGGCCGAATTTGAGACGCGCTTCGAGGCGCTGCTGCCGCATCTCGGGCTCGTGGTCTCGGGTGGAAACACGTTGCTGTTCACCATGGATTCGGCGCGTCGCATCACGGTCATCGCGTCCACCAAGGATGATGCCGCCGGCGAGGCGCTCGACAAGGGCGCCAAGCTCCTCGCGCTCGGTTATCCTGGTGGCCCGATTGTGGAAAAACTGGCCGCCGCCGGCCGTGTCGACGCGTATGATTTCCCCCGTGGCAACGGCCCGCGCAGTGACCTCGATTTCAGTTTCTCCGGCCTCAAGACGAGCCTGCGCTACCAGCTCGAAAAAATGTCACCCGCCGAAATCGAGACGCGCACCGCCGATCTGTGCGCGAGCTACCAGCAGGCCGTGATCGATGCGTTGGTGCGCAAGACCGGGTTTGCGTTGCAGCGTGACCAGTTCCGCAGTCTCGGTCTTTCCGGAGGCGTGGCCAACAATCGCACGCTGCGTGCCGCGCTCGCAACGGTGGCGGACGCGCAAGGAATCCCGTTGCTCGCGGCTGAGCCGAAGCACACGGGCGACAACGCCGGCATGATCGCCTTCGCCGCGTGGGCCGATCCGTCGGTGCAGCCTGCGCCGATGCCGATGCTTACCATCGAGCCGAGCCTGACCTTGTAATTTGCCGCCGCCGGTTGAACCTTTTGGGCATGCCAAATTTTCGCACAGCAACCGCGCAGCTCAAACGCAGCCTTGGTGCGTGTGTCTCTACTGCGCACGATGCGCTGTTCGCGGCGTCGTTTGACGGCAGTAAGTTGTCGTTCCTGCCCGACGCGGTCGTCCGTCCGCGCACCAACGCCCACATCACGACCGTGCTGACGCTGGCCAACAAGCATCGCGTGCCGGTCACCACGCGCGGCGCAGGCTCGTCGCTCACCGGTTCCGGTTCACCGGTGCAAGGCGGGTGGGTGCTCGATCTGTCCAAGTGGAACAAGATCACCGTCGATGCCGACGCCGGCATGGCACAGGTGCAGGCCGGCGCGGTGGTTGGCAACGTCCACAAGGCCGTCGAGGCGCTTGGTTGGTTTTACCCGCCCGATCCGGCGTCGAAGCAATACTCCACCATCGGAGGCAACATCGCTTGCAACGCCGGCGGCATGCACGGCGGCAAATACGGCGTTACGCGAGACTTCGTGCTCGCGCTCAAAGGCTTCCTGCCGACCGGCGAATATGTGGAGTGGGGCGCGTCCACGAAAAAGTTTTCCGCCGGCTTCAACCTGCGCGATCTGTGGATCGGCAGCGAGGGCATGCTCGGCGTCATTACCGAGGCGACGTTGAAACTTATCCCGTTGCCCGCCGCACGCTGGACGTTGCTCACGGCGTTCGAGGACGAGCTGGCGGCCTTTCGCGCGGTGCGGGCGCTTTTTGCGCAGCGCGTGCAGCCGGCCATTTGTGAATTCCTTGATCGTTATAGCGTGCAGTGCGCCGAAGCGAAGAGTGGAACAACCGTCTTTGAAGGGCAGCCGGGACGTCCGGTGGTGTTGCTGGAACTTGCCGGCACGCCGAGCGAAGTTGCCGACTTGAAGGCAGTGGTCCTTGCGTGGGCTCAGGCGAACACGCTGGCGTTCCGTGAGGCGCGCGATCGTGCCGAGGCCGAGCAATTGTGGGAAGTGCGCCGCAAGTGTTCGGGCGCGATGTTCGCGCTGGGCGACTCGAAGCTGAACGAGGATATCGTAGTCCCGATGCGGAACTACGAGAAGTTTGCCGTCTTTCTGGATAAACTGCGCCGCACCTCAAGGCTGCCGATTCCGACCTTCGGGCATCTCGGCGATGGCAATCTGCACGTGAACATCATGTATCACCGAGAGAACCGCGCCGAATACCTGCGCGCCGAAAAGGCAGTCGGCACCCTCATGGCCGGCGTGGTGAAGCTGGGCGGCGCGATCTCCGGCGAGCACGGCATCGGTTTGGCGAAGTCGCCATTTCTGCGGCTTCAGCATTCGCCCGCAGAGATCAAGGCGATGAAAGCTGTAAAACTCGCGCTCGATCCCAACGGTATTCTCAATCCCGGCAAAATGTTCACGCTCTTCAAGGTTTGGGAACACCAGCGTCTGAAGATCGCGCTGCCTTGGGATCATAAATGAGCGCGACTTAACCGGGATTGCGGCACCTGTGTGCTTCAGTGTTTTTCGAGTGCGGTTTGGATGGCGCGTAACTGATCGTTGATCTGGCCTCCCGATTCGTGAATGCGTTCGTTAAGGTAACGCCGGTAATCGTCGGCATGGCCTTTGCCTGCGAGCCGCTGGGCGCAAGCGGCTGCAAGGTTATCGAGATACCAAAAGCCAGAGGAGTGATCTACAGATGCCGAAGGCTTTGGCTTCAGTTCATAGGCTTTTTTGAACAGTGCGTGAATGGGTTCATCGAAGGCGGATTCACCGAAAGGCTGGAGCGCTTTGATCAGCCGGGTTTGCTGCGCGAGATCCCAGCTTTCCGCTTGCTTCGTGAGTAATTCGACCGCCTCGGATTTTCCCGTTTCCGGGTAGTAGTAACACAGCCGCTTTAATGCTGTGAAATAGAGTCTGTTTTGCTTGGCGTCCTGGATTAGTAGGTTCGCGTGCTCCTCCGGGCTCAGCCCTTGCCAGTCTTTGCGACAGGCTGCTGCAAGGGCAGGGGATTGCACGGGAGAGTTTATGATGATGCAGGCACTCGGCTGATAACGGACTGCGGAGAACTCACGATTCACGATTTGGCCGATCAAAACGTAGCAAATATCCCCTACTCGAACGGTATAGGTGGTCAGCTGAACGCCCTCTTTCGTATCAATGGTTAAATCCACGAGCTGGGCGTAGGGCTTTGCTCGTTGGCGAGGGTCGTATTCTTGAGCATGCCACATGCCGCCAAAACCATTGGCGTGCTTGATGACGAGATGGCTTTCACGGGCGTCCCCCAAATGGGCGAGCAACGACGGAAGCGCCTGGGTGCCCAATTGCACCAACCGCCGCATGGTTTGATCAGTGACAGGCCGAGCGGAGCCTAAAATGCCTCCGGTGAAGACCGGGGTTTCGTTGACGGCCATAAACTCGCTCGCCCATGCCGAGCCATGCAAACCTGCTGTGGGTGCATTCACCTCGGTAAGACTGTCAATGAGGCGTTCGATTTCAGGTGGATTCAAGGCTTGGGCGTCTCCCCCTTGGACCGCCAAGCCTGCCATTGAGAAAAACAAGCATGTTTTTACCAATCGGACGATAGGCTGCATGGAGTGATCGAATAGCCCTATTCCGCAAGGAGCAACTTCGCCTTTTTTGGGCAAACTTTGCGTTTGCCGCGCCCGCCTGTGCCGTCTCAATGGCCGCTTCTTTTGCATGCATCTCAAGGCGCTCAAACTCCAAGGCTTCAAGTCCTTTGCCGACCCCACCACTCTTCGTTTTGAACCCGGCGTCACCGCCGTGGTCGGACCCAATGGCTGCGGGAAATCCAATATCGCCGACGCCATCCGCTGGGTGCTCGGCGAGCAAAGCGCCAAGGCCCTCCGTGGCGGCAAGATGCAGGACGTCATCTTCGAGGGTGCCGACACCCGCAAACCCGCCCAGTTGTGCGAGGTTTCGCTTCTCCTGACCGATTGCGAGAAACAGCTCGGCAGCGAGTTTCACGAGATCGAGATCATGCGCCGCGTCCATCGCGACGGGCAGGGTGAGTATTTTTTCAACGGCCAGGCCTGCCGCCTCAAGGACATCCAAAAGCTGTTCATGGACACCGGCATCGGCCGCACGTCCTACTCGATCATGGCGCAGGGCCAGATCGACCAGATCCTTTCGTCGAAGCCCGAGGAACGCCGCGCCGTTTTCGAAGAGGCCGCCGGCATCACCAAATACAAATCCCAGCGCAAGGAAGCCCTCTCCAAGCTCGCCCTGACCGATTTGAATCTCGTTCGCGTGGCCGATGTCGTGACTGAGATCGGACGTCAGATTGGTTCGCTCCGCCGTCAGGCTTCGAAGGCGCTTCGTTATAAGAAACTATCCTGGCGTCTGCGTCACCTCGCGCTCTCGCACCATGGGTTTCATTACGCGCAGGTCAGCGGCAGTCTGGCCCAGCTTGAAGAGCAGGTCGTGCAGCTCCGCGCCGCCGCCGAAACGCGCCGCGTCCATCTCCAGCAGCAGCAGTCCACCCTCGAAGAACAAAAGACTCGCCGCGCCCGCCTTAACCAGCGCGTGCAGGAAGCCCAGCAGGCCGTTTTCGACCTGCGCTCCGAAAAAGAGCAGGCCGAAAACTCCGCCAACCTTTCCCAGATCAAGCGCTCCGGTTTGACCGATCGTCTTGAGTCGTCCCGCGCTAATCTCGGCGAACTTGAGATGCAGCTCCACGAGCTGTCGTCGCAAGTAGACACCGGCTCGCAGGACAAGCAGCTCCAGCTCACGCTTCTCGGCGGCTCCGACGCTGTCTTCCAGGATCGCAACCGCGAGCTCGCCATCGTCGAGGGCGAACTGTCGAAGTTCGAACAGGAGCTTCAGCAGACGAAGTTTCAGCTGCTCCAGTTTGAGAGCAACGTCGCCCGTCTGCGCACCGATTGCTCCAGCTACGAGGTCGACCAAAAAACCTCCGCGCACCGCCACGAGTCCGTCGCCGGTGAATTAGAGCAGGTTCGGCAGCAGCAGTCGTCCGCCACGCAACTCGCCGCCGAGCTCAACGCCCGCGTTGAAGAGGCCAATGTTGCCAAGGCCCGCGCCCATCAGGAAACGCAGGACGTGCAGATCCAGATCGGTGATCTCACCCGCGAATTCCGCGACGCGCAGAAAAAACTTCAGGACATTGACCGCCAGCTCGCCCAGCGCACCGCGCGCCTGAATCTTCTCAAGCAACTCGCAGAAAAATTCGAAGGCTTCGGCGAAGGCGCAAAGGCCATTCTTCAAGGTCGTTTCGCTCCCGTTCTCGGCGAAGGCAAGGCCACGCCGATCACGCGCGGACTCGACGTGCAACCTGCCTTTGCGAAGGCCATTGAGTCGCTGCTCGGCTCCGCGGTCGAAGCCATCAGCGTGGCCGACGTCGCCACGGCTCAGAAAATTCTGGCCCAGCTGGAGAACGAGCAGATCGGCAGCGCCGTGCTCCAGATCGCGAATTTGCAGCAGGCGGT
>Ga0123337_10003342_pt1 | contig 17190 bp, 20 predicted proteins | sample frozenSSSSmetaG_FD_89792 | JGI IMG/M metagenome (GOLD analysis project Ga0123337, IMG submission 89792) | Glacier valley bacterial and archeal communities from Borup Fiord, Nunavut, Canada, to study Microbial Dark Matter (Phase II) -... | ecosystem: Environmental > Aquatic > Freshwater > Ice >... | reverse complement strand
CGTCAAAATCTAGCATAAGGTGGTTCGAGAATTTTGCAAGTTGAGGTAGCCAAGTGGTCAAATCGAAAAACGACTTGGTTTGTTTATTTTATTTTCGCTTAAACACTTATCCAGGCGTATAATTTAGATCAACAGCTCCCCCCTTGGAAAGAATCGGTAATGACCTGAGCAGGTTGGGAAAGAGTAAACAAATATCTCTATTATACGCATCAGCAATTATTTAGGGTCTGCTGAATAAGTAGCCCGCCAATTTCCCCAAAAAAAAATTTCCTGGCCGATGCCGATCCATTTTTTATTTTCTTCCTTTCGCCTGTGCAAACACGATGCTGAATAAGTCAGCCACTTTACCCAATACGATACCTGCCCGGTTAATTTAACCAGGTTCAGTACCATAATAATGGTGGCAATCCAAGATTGACTCGTTTGTTGAAGCCTTGCTTTTATCCGATTCATACCGTAAGCAGTTTTTGCTTGCCCAAACTTTCCTTCTATTGGATTTCTTTCGCCAGGCCTTATATGATTTTTCATTGCCGTGGGTCTTCCGAGTGGCTTTGCGACCAGCGATATCTCCAGCTCTTTGAGTTTTTTTCGGTTTTCTCTGGTACAATATATTTTATCAACCAGTACTTCTTTGGGGTAATATCCTAACCTGATTTTATACTGTTCTACTGTTTTTAATAAACGGGTGCCTTCGTTAAAGGCTTCCCATGACAAGTCTTCTAAAAAAGCATAGCCTCCCATCAGGCTCACTTGTATCTTCGCTCCAAACTCTACACTGGCATTTGTTTTTCCTCTCACAATAGGGCGTACATGAGGTTGATGGATGCTTACTATTCTATGCTCTACACTGTGACTTTTCTCCTGATACATTTTTGCCTGCTGATCATAGAGCGTTTGTATCACTAAAAAATATTTGTATTGATGACGGTCAAAACCAATATCATCATAGCCGTCCAGTAATTTATAAATGCTTTTGATATCCCTTTTTAAAAAACATAATTGCCTTCTGATAGTATTTCGTATTTCTTTTTTTGTTTTCTTTTTCTTTTGAGCCGTTTTAAGATAAGCCTTTCTTGCATTTTGCCGGTATGTTCTGGGCTTTTTCTGATGCCTTGTTGGGCAATATAAAAAGTCTATCAGTTCTTCTGCCTTCTGTCGGGAATCGTTTAGTAAATTCAGATCTGTGGGATAGCTGATATCTTGCGGGCATGCTGCCAGCATCTACTATTAATTTACCGGCATGCGTTATTACAACTGGTGCTGGTGTGGCAATTGCCGGTACTGGTGATGGTTCTGTTACTGCTGCTGAAGGCGGTGGTGATGAATTATCTTTTTCAACAACCGGCTCTTCCTTTTTCTCAGTTGACATACGCAGTATCTTTTCATTAATCGCATTGATTTGTTCCATGCCTAATCGTTTACGAAACTCTACAAACAACGATGGGTCAAAGGGCTCTTCATCACTAAAACTACTATAGCCAATAAAATACTGCATGTAAATATTTTCCTGTATTTGTTGTACCGTCTCCCTATCGCTTAAATCGCACATATGCTTTATTATCAGCGAGCCAATTACAACACGGGCATTAATACCATCTGCCCCAGTCTTACTATTATTAAGTTGTTTTTGATAAACATTTACAAGGGTATCCCATGGCATCTGACGGGATAAAACGACCCAACGGTTAGAGGGATTTAAATTTTTTGTAAACGGTGACTCAAACCCAACCAGCGTTGGCTGGCAAGGACTGATATAAGGTTGCTTAGATGCACGGGTTTTAAGAGCTTTTGCCATTATTGTTTGCACTTGGTTAAATCAAATATCCTGAAAACTATTGAATCTACTGGAGTTCATAGAAAATCAGCAGACCCTATTATATTTATTCCTTCGAACATAGCTAAATTATTTAGCTTAAAATTACTAATTTATTTAGATTTAAACAAGCACTATATCTACTATGCGAAACAAATACCTAATTCTATAAAACTTTGTTATTGTAATTATTAAACAGCAAGATAGATCTACAAAAATGATTTATAAAAACTGGATAATATCTTAAACCCAGATTAATAAAATGCTCATTTTAAAATTTCTGCTAAACTTTATTTTAAAATGTAAAAAATATTCACCTCACAATTATAAAAATAATTACCATTAAAAAATCCCCACAAATAATTAAAATCATTCGTGGAGATTTTTCAATTCCGGATAAATATCACGCATCAAGCCGCTATAAAATATTTTTAAAAGTTTGCTTTTTTATTTTTAAGACATCACTAAAAACTCTACCTTACTGCCTACCGAGTGGTTAAAGGAAGGTTGATATTTTATGTAACCAAATCCTTCGAGTTCTTTTAGTCGACGGTGAAAAGTAGCACTTCCTGAAATTTTACAAAATGGAATGAGGTCATTTCTATAAAAATATACTGGTGTTTTGAATTCATTTTTTTGCAATATATAAATCAGAGAAGTATATAAACTGATATGGGTACTACAAATGCGGGGATCATCTTTTACGCAGGTTAAAAAAGATGCTATTAAATTTTCTGCTGCAAAATCCTTCTTCACTATCATAACATAAGTATTTTTAAAAAGTATAAAAATTAGGAAATCCCGTGACTCTTCTTCCTTGATTTTCTCTGTACCTGTTTTGGCCCCTCCCCATCATCTTCGGCTTTACCTGCCTTGATGGTTTCTTTTTTAGCGGTTGATTTTATCGATTGCCCCTCACCTTGCCTTTCTTGCATGCTTTGTGCATTAATTCGTTTCATATTTCCGTCATACATATTCAATAACTTAAATTGTGGTGACGCTTCAAGGTAAATTTTCTGTTCCTTACCATCTTGTTGCCAGGTTACAGATTGGCGGTTTCCTCTTTGTAAGGAGTTCATTAATTTTGTTTTATCAGTTTCATTCATCATTTCTTTTATGGGATGCTTTGCTAAGGTTTGTGCCAGATCATACCCATAATTTTGATGGAATTTCTTGACCTCAAAATTTCCATTTTTATCCGTTAACTTAAAATCAAGTTGCAACCAAGCATTGTATTTTTCACCTTCTTTACTCGTCAATTCTTTATGTACTGAACGACCGTTTAGTAAATTGTAGGCTTCTTTTAAAGTGATATTATCTTCCTTATTGTTTAAATAGATGGTCTGCTTTAAACCTTCAGGTTGCTGTGCGTTTTTTGTCAGTAATTCATACCGGTTAAAAAAATACATATCACTTTCAGCAGATTTTTTAAACTGCAACATCGCAACGGTATTGTCCTTTCCAAAATCTTGTTGGTGAAATAAAGTAAACTCCGGCAATTGCTTTTGCATCTGTTGTTTCAATTCATCCTGGTGCGCTTCACCAAAACCGGTAAACTTAATTTGTTTGTTTAAGTACTCTAAATTTTGCTCATTCATGATGTTTGTTTTTAAATGTGATTGATAATATTTGGTTGTTAAAAAAATAAATAAGGTTGTTCTTAATTTTGATCCGGCAAACGTATTGCCCGCATAATTTTTTTATTTTTTACTTTTATAAAAAGATGCCGGCCGCCATTACGCTCATTAATTTCTATGGCCAAATATTTTGCATCGGGTAAAGTAAATTTTTCCAATGCGGCTACAACGGTTGTTTTATCACCGGATTTTACTTGTGCTGTATTGCCTGTAACATAGAGCGGCTTTAATTCAATTTCCTGCGAAGCAGTCCGTTTGCTTCTTTTTTTATCCCGGATATAAAATCGAATAAAATCAATATCGTAATCAATAGGACCAAAATCCCTGATGCGCATTTGATAATAAATGGTATTGGATTTTATATAAATACCGATAATATTTGCTGACATATCCCAACTCTCTCCATGCATTCCCCATGATGTGGATGGATTGTCGAGAATAGCATTGGCATAGGTTTTTGTAGCAGTAACTTTATTTTCAGGAATTGTATAAATCCATGTTGTTGGATTGTCATTATAACAAATCGAAAAGCTATAAACACTACCCTCTTCTGTTACCACACTTAAATTGGTTTCTGTAATATTTTTAAAGGCCGCTTTTACCAGTACAATATTATTGGCTTCTTTTACCTGATGTACCAACACATCTTTAGTTCCACGATCAATATGTACAACCGGATAAGGGAATACTAAACTGGTAGTTTTATCTGATGATATACATAGTGAGGGAGTTTGTGCCATTGTTACGATGGTGCAAACAAAAAATACTATAAAACTTATCAACTTTTTCATAAAAATTATTTTTAATATTAATTATTGTTCATTGTTTTTATCCCTCAGTAAAACTTTATATCCGGCCTTGACCCACACTTTTACTTGCTTTACTTTTTTGCTTAGTAAAGATTTAGTCGCATTGATGGCACCTGCTGCTACCTGTGCCTTTAAAGAAGGATCCATCGAACTTAGCTCCATCAGTTGCAAACTATTATCGGCAGATTGTTTGGCTACATCTCGTGAAATTGCACCTGGAATATAGATACCCGGTAAACCATCTAAATCATACACCTCCAGCTTAACCAGAAACAAAGCATTGTGAGATCGTATGGATTGAATACCGATATTGAGCCGCTCCCCTTCTACCTGAGCAACACCAAAAACAAAGTTTCCTTTTGGTACTACTTTACCATTAATTAAAAAATCATTTAATAATCGAAGTTTAACAACAGCCCCATTTATTAATACCTGGGTTTCATGAACAACTGCTTCGATGCTATTATGTGTTACTTCATTATCCGTAGCCTCCAGACTATAAAAGCCATTGGTTTTATTTTGGATCTTCCCCGTATCCAATAAACTGATATTGTCTGGTGCAAAATCTTTGCTAATGGTATAAATCTGATGTTTGTTTTTTAAAGATTCGTTTTTAATCTTTTCGTTAATTATTTCTGGATGCTGTAAGGCCATAATCTTGTCAAGGGTGCCGTTTAACTGCTGCATTTCCGGATCTGTTTCGGGTTTGTCATTAACTTGCTGCATCATGCCTTGCAACCGATCCACGTTATTTGAAAATGCCGCTGAATTTTCAGGTTCGGCTATATCATGTTCTATAGATTTAGATAAATTTCCCCGCTCAACAGGTTGATTGATTTGTTTATTTAATTCCTTTATTTTTTGATAAATACGATGTTCCTTGTCATCTGCACCAGCATTATAAGCTGTTGAATTAAAACCAGGCATACTCCCATTAAGACTATCCTGCAGTATTTCTTTAGCGGTAAGGCCATGGTATTGTACTCCTGTAATTCTGTCTTTATAATAAGGATCATTGCTAATTACTTCTCTGCGTTTTAAGGAATCCGCATCAGCCTCCTGATAGTATGAAAGCTTGTTGGCATTCTTTTCATCTTTAAGTTTTGCATCGGGTAAATTCAGGTTTAATCCTGTAGCATTTTGGCCCGATTTATTAGCTTGCCCCTTCCCTCCACCGAGAGCCCAAAAAGCTAGTGTAACAAAGGGCAATGCCAAAAATGGCAATACCAGCAGCAGCTTTCGTTGCTGTTTTAATTTTGCAGATTGTTTTTCTTTCATATTTTTTATTTTTGTTGTGAATAATACGCTTGCTCAATAAGTTGCAGACTATCATATAATCCCGGTATTTCTTTATCCAAGTTTGGATGCCCCAATTTATATTGCTGCACTTTTTGTAATTCTTCTTTGGTTATCAAAAACCCTTTTTGCAGAGGCTTATAATTATTATTTTTCCGGATAAAATTTATTTGTAAAGGCTTACTTACTTCACCTGATCCGAAAGGTTGTAAAATAATAACCATACTTATTCCTCCAAATATTAAGCAGATCAGGTACAGAAATATATAACGTTGCTGTTGCCTCCAATTCTTTGTACTGGTTTGCAATTTTTTAGCAAACCAGTGTTGCACCTTAATGATAAAGCCTGCAATACAAATAGCCAATTTCTCTGAAATTTGATGCTTCATATCGTTATGAATAATTTTCACCTGCTCTCTGTTTTAATGTCTTTATTATCGACCGTTTCCCATTTTTCAATAAGAAACCCATGCGGGTTATTGTCTGACCGGGAAACTGTACGGAGAAACCCTTGTGTCACTAAGTTTCTGGTGACAATACTATTTGGACGAATAATCTTAATAGTTGCTTTACAATGAAAAGCGTAAGGCGTAACATTAAAATCAACGCGAACACTATCAATAATAATTTGCTGACTTATATTACCCGCAATAATATTAGAATAATAACCCGTCTCCCTTAAATTATCATATTGCGCTTTTGCTGAGCCATCGGCCATGTACAATGCCTTTGATAAATTGGCATCTATAACTTTATCATCCGGATCAAGCGTAAAGAAATATTCATGAAATAGTTTAACATGGCTCTTTGCCTCTACGGGTAAATTGTCTTTTCTGCTAAATGCAAACGCCATTACTGCCTGATCTCCTGAGAGTATATAAATTTTGTCCTGCACCCTTGCTGATTGTTCATAACTCTTATACAATACAATACCGCACAACAGAAAGCAGCAGATTATTACCACAATGGAAAAAGCCTTGATATGCCGAAAGGCTGAATCAATATTTCGAGTTTTATTGTACATAACCTTAAGATTTACCTGATAATTTATTGTGCATAAAATTACCGGAACCATTGACCGGACTTGCTTTAGAAATACCCTGACTAATTGTATTAGAGACCATATTAGCACTGGCAGTACCGGTATTGCTTGCAACATTCATAATACTTTGCGAGCCACTGGCAGTCAAACTTGTAACCCGATGAAGTAAGGTGTTAGCGCCCCCGGCATGAACGATATAATTGGCTACACTCGGTACTGTAAAATAGCCGACTATACCAATGAGTAAAAAAATAAGGTAGGCCGTATCTGTAGGAGAAAAGAAAGAGTCCCCATAATTTTGCACTTGGGCAATATCTATTTTCAACATATTTTCCTGCACCTTACCAATGATACTGCCAAAAATATTTGACACCGGAAGCCATAAAAAAACATTGATGTACCGGGCAATCCAAACGGTTAAGCTGTGCTGAAAGCCATCAAAAACGGCCATGCCAAAAACAAGAGGCCCCAAAATCGCCAGCACAATCAAATAAAAAGTACGAATGGTATTGATGCACAAAGAAGCAGCTTCAAACAAAACCCGCAGCACTTCACTCATCCATTCTTTTACCGAATTACGAAAATTATAAGAAGCTTTTGCCATGGCGAATTTTATATCGTTACCAATTCCGGCAAACAGTCCTTCTTCTTTCGGGTCTTCATTTCCATGAGTATACTTATACCATTTATCCCGATCACCGCTTCCCATCTCTCCCACATACATTTGCCAGGTATCCGTTTTCTTTATAGCTTCTTCTTTCTTTTGCAACAGTACTTCAATCGCCTTATTAGAATCATCTACCATGGCAGCAGTACCCGTAACAGTAGGTTGCATAACCCCGTTAATCATGGCAATAACCGATGGAAAAATTAGAATGGCAAACCCTAAAACAAATGGCCGGAACAAAGGATAAAAATCAATAGGCTCTGCATTAGCAATATGCCGCCATACCCTGCTGGCAATGTACCAGGTAGCAGCAAAACCTGCAATACCCCGGCCTACACCTATAAGTTTACTGCATAACGGCAGCATATCGCTATACAATTGCTCCAATACCTGGTGCAGACTTTTAACTTCGCTGGCAATGCCACCTCCCTGAGCAAAATTTATTTTTGGGATTAATACTGCACCCACTGCTACTGCAATTTTACACACACACTTTATCATACACACATTTTTTTGCTTCACCTTTCAACACTATAATCCATTCAACCTTTTGGATAGTTTTATTTCTACATTACCCCTAGCCCGTTGTACTGCAAGGATATTATTTTCCGTATTGAACGAGTGTAAAAAGGCCAACTGATCGCTCATATTAAAGTATATGCGGTCGATAGCACCAAGTCGTTCATCGTCAGTCATTCGTAATTGATCTGCCGTAATAACCATTACAAGCGCTTCAAGTTGAAGCAAACTTCTGCTAATAATATTACCATAAACCCTGGTCATATAATTTAATTCGGTTTTATTAAAATGTCCGGTTGCCCGGTACTTATTGATGGCTGGCTTAACGGTTCTAACTAATTGCAATTGGTAATTTATTATATCAGCAACTTTTTTATATTTTCTTACAGCCGGACTAACTTGCAATAAGCCATCAAGAAAAACTTTATGAAGACTAAAATTGCCTTCTGAAATTGTTTTAATTGTATTGTATCCTTTGGTTAGCACCTTGTAGCCATCATACATATTATTCAGGATCTTTTTTAATTGTTCCAGCTTGCTTACATTTAATAATAATTGCTGTACCTCTTCCGATTGGGCAGATACCTTTACTGAAAATAAAAAAAGGCTAAGCAGTAATAAAACAAAATATTTTTTCATGGTAAAACGATTAATTTTTTTATCCTAATCAAGTTATTTTCCTCACTACTCCGTTGAGCCGCCAAAACAAACACATCCTGCGTAAAGGAACCAAGGCAGGTTTGTTGTTCCTGCGTATCGATAAATAATTGATTGATGACTTTAATACGTTCATCATCTTTCAATTGTAGCGTATGCGATTTAAGTACCTGAGCTAATTTATCTTGTACTGCTATTATATCCGTTAAAATATTTGCAGCCACCATCCGGATATACCGCATTTCCTCATCTGTAAATTGTTTATTTGTTTTAAATTTCCTAATTGCAGCGCGAGCTTGTATTACCATACTTACTTGCATAGAAAAAATAGCCAACACTTTTGAATACTTTTTAATGGAAGGGTTTACAGCCGTAAGGGAAGTAAAATAATCACTATGCAAATCAAAATCACCTTTCTTACCATTTTTAATAACGCCTAAACCACTCTTAACTATTTCATACCCCTTAGCTGCATATCCTGCATAAACCTTTAAGGCTGCAATTTGCTGAATCAAATACTTTTTTTGTGTTGATTTTTGATCAAACCATTCACTCCAGTTCTGGCCATAAACATCTTTAGAAAAAATAACAACCACCAAAATCAACAGCACATTTTTCATACCTCAATTTTTTAATTACCCAATTTATTTATGGCAAACCATACAATTGTTTTACTACATTAATATCGTTTTGATCCTTTGCTCTTTGAAGACTCACACAGATATTTTGCTGATTAAATTGTCGTAGATCTGCAAGATTACTTTCCATGTTATTCGCTGCGTCCTGCACAATTTCCAATCTTTTGGCATCTGTCATCTGAGTTGAAAAGGCAGTAATAACCAATTGTACCTGACTAATATTTTTTAAGCTTTCTTCCAAAATACCTCCGTATACCTTCTGCATAAAATCAAGTTCTGCTATACTGAAATTTTTATCTTTTTTAGAGCGATTAAATGCCCTGCTATATTCCTGGGCAATCAGCACCTGTTGGGCAACAATGTTTTTTATCCCCTGATAAGTTCTAAGTGTATTTTTTACTTTCCACAACTCCTCAAAATAATTGCCATACAAATCTTTTTGCTTTTTTGCCCAGTCGCCTATTTCAGTCAACTTCAGTTTAGACAATTCATTCTCCACCACTTTCTGCGCATTTTGCAGCCAGATTGTCTTATTTTGTATGCGTTGTATGTTTAAATCTACTGCACGTATTACTTTTTTAACAGCAGCTTTTATAATATCCGCAATAACAAATTGCGCATGAATTTGCTGTGTAGGCGCTGAGCTGATTACAAAAATTATAATGATAAAAAGAATTACCCTTTTCATGTTTATGAATTTATTTATATTCTTGTTGTTTCATAAATCCAGTACCACCAAGCACAAGAATTTGCTTCTGGCTATTGTAAATAAATATTTTCCCTGTCCGCAATTCCTGCAGTATTTTATCTTTATCATTATACCTTGCTACGTAACTATCCACCATTAATTTTTTAGGAAATATTTTTCCATCAATTGTTCTTACCAGCCCTGAGTGCCTGGTGATATTATAAATATTATCCCCATCATTTGCATGAGTAACCATCAAAGTATCTTGAGTCTTACCAAATTCATGCTCATGATAGGCGGTATACATGCCTGCAAGATTATCTGTTCCTGTAAAAGTTTTGCAGGAAACGAGGAATACTAAACAATAAACAATTAGCTGTTTCATAATATTATTTTTTAAGATTGTTGTGTAATGCTTGCAATACCTTTTTCGATGCTACCAAACTTTAGTGATGCTTCCTGTACTTTAATTTTTTCCTTTTCTTCTGTGGTGTAGGCTAAATACTCTTCTGGCGAAACTTCCGTTCGGTAAACTTTTGATAAAACGCCACCTAACGAGATAAAAACTTCCTTGTATTTTTTGGTATGGTCATTGGCTTTATTGATGGATAGTACCAGGGCTTTTTCTTTTTCCGTTAATCCCAACAATTCTTGTATCTGATCAAACTTGTTCTGGTATTTACTTTGGTCGAGCAGTATCTTGCAATCGCTGTTATTGATGATTGCTTGTTTAACCACCGGCGATGAAATAATATCCTCCACATCCTGGGTAACTACAATAGCTTCGCCAAAAAATTTACGGACTGTTTTAAATAAGTATTTTATATACTCTGCCATTCCTTCCTTGGCAATGGCTTTCCAGGCTTCTTCAATAAGGATCATTTTGCGAATTCCTTTCAACTTCCGCATTTTAGAAATAAAAACTTCCATAATAATGATGGTTACCACAGGAAAAAGAATGGGATGATCTTTAATATTATCCAACTCAAAAACAATAAAGCGTTGTTGCAATAAATCCAAATTACCCTCGGCATTTAACAAGTAATCGAACTCACCACCTTTATAGTAGGGGCGTAATACATAAAGAAAGTTAGATACGTCAAAATCCTTATCCTTTACATTGTCTCCCTTTAAAATGCCAACAAAATCCTCTTTTAAAAATTCATAAAAAGTATTGAAACAAGGGAAAACCTGCGCATCCTTTTCCAGCTTATCAAAATACAATTGCAAGGCATTGGAGAGGGCTACATATTCGCTTCGATTATAGGTCTCATTGTCTTTTTTCCAGAGTGCTAATAATAGGGTTTTAATGCTCTCCTTTTTCTCCGTATCAAGGTTATCACCTTCCCCAATATAAAATGGATTAAACCGAATGGGCTTGGTTTCAGAGTAGGTGAAATAATAGCCCTTTACCATATCGCAAAGGCCTTTATAAGAATGGCCAACATCTACCAATACCACATGGGTACCTTGTTCATAATAAGACCGAACCATGTGATTGGTAAAGAAAGATTTTCCACTTCCTGATGGTCCGAGGATGAATTTATTTCTGTTGGTACAAATACCCTTTTCCATGGGCTCATCAGAGATATCTACGTGCACCGGCTTACCAGTTAACCTATCTCCTAACCGGAGACCAATAGGACTAATGGAAGAACGGTAATTGGTTTCTAAATTAAAAAAGCAGCAAGCCTGTGGCGAGAATGTATCGAAGGTATCATTCATCGGAAAGTCGGCTGCATTTCCGGGGATGCCTGCCCAAAAAATTTGAGCAGCACCTTCGGTCTCTAATTTTGGTGTAGCATCCATTTGTGTTAGTGCAGATGAACAAAGGTTTCGAACCAGTTTCATTTTCTCTTTTTCATCCGCCCAGGCAAGAATATTAAAATGCGCCTTTACCGGTAATCGCTGTTCTGAAATCGCTTCATTTAAAAATTCATCTGTAGCTACCCTGGCTATTGCATTTTCCCGACTGTAAGCAGAAAGAGAATGTAAACGCAGCCTTTTACTTTCCAATTTTTGCAGGGTTTTCTGCACATCTTCAATAAATACGTACTGGTTATATATGTGGTTGCAGGATAGCAGTTGACCAATAGGTGATGCAAAGCCAATGCTGAACTTGGTCTTGTCGGTAGAATATTTATCGTAATTAATTCTTGAGCCGCACAGCGAAGGCAAAAAGCTAGCATCTGCCAGGGTATACAATTGGCAAAAGTTTTCACCAATCTTCCATTCCGGCTTAAATTCAATATCCCGAATGATGGGAGTATCCGTTTGCAGGTTTACATATTTTGTAAGCAGATTTACCAGGCTCTCATTATCCAATTGCTTCATGGTAACAAATCCGCTATCCGTTAATATTTTTTCAAACTGCCCTACCTGATTCATAAAATCATGCAAAAATTTAGGCTGCAATAATTCTTGCGGTACAATACTTCTTTTTAATAAACTGCTGTACATACTGGAAGATGCTCTTCTACCAGCAGGTTTAAGTGTTAGCATTACATAACAATGATGGTCAAGATAAGGCCGCTCATTGAAAAAACGATCACTACTCCTGCTTAAAAAACTGTTGTCAGTTCTTGTAAACGAAGGTTTGTAAGTGGCTTCTGTAAACCAATCTTGCTTATGCAATATAGCATGTACAGGCAGCACTTTTATTGCCCTGATCCATGCATGATGAAAGGCCTCATATTCTTCATTGCTTAAAGTAAACAGTTCAGGTAACTGCACCTTAAAAGCAATTGTTACAGCTCCCATTCTTGATAAAATGGAATCATGTTCTACTCCATAAATAGGCAATATGTCAATTAAATTCTTCATGTAACAATTGTTTCTTAAAATGGATAAGAGAATAATTTTTTATTACTTTGGGAATAGATGCGTTGGCGATTTTTTTTAGTAATCCATGTTCGCCATAATTACGACTGTACTTATAAACCGTGAAAAATAGCAGCCCTCCCAATGAGCCAATTATTATAAGGCAGATAAATACATTGGTACCGCAGATATATAGTATTGCAAATAATATCAACAAGGCAACAAGCCCTCCCCCCAGCCACCAGATATACTGTGCCTTTAACCCCTTAAACTCAATGGGCTTGTTAATACCTTTGTTGATATGGTATACACTGCTGCTCATTATTACACTCCAAAAAAGGAACGGATTACTGTAGCAACAACAACTAAAAACACACAACTACCAAACCAGGCCGCCGCAATTTTACCAGTATCCGGGTCTCCGGCATTCCATTTTTGGTAAACCTTAACGGCTCCTATTAAGCCCACCAGTGCACCTACTGCATACATCAAACTGGTACCGGAAGCAAAATAACTTCTCACTTGCGTATTGGCAGAATTGATACCAGCATTACCATCCTGCGCAAAAATTTTAAGTGCACATAGACTGATTGCCACCATTAAAAAAAATTGTTTCATTTGTTTACTCCTCAAGATCATTTTCACCTTTTTCATATCTATAGTTTGTTGTTTTTTAAGAAACTCCATCCACCTCAATACCCCATAGTACTTTAACCTCATCATCTGCGAGATGGATAGAGCAATTATTTTGACATTCTTCTTTAATGAAAATATTAATGCTATACTTTAAACGGCTGGCTTTTAATGCCGGATAATGTTGAAGCTTAAGTTGTAAGGAAAGCAACAGCTCTTCCTTTGGGTATTTGAGTGCCCCGGCTTTTTTTATAAGTGATTGAAGACTTAATAATAATTCCTGCGTTTCGCTGTCAGTCTTATTTTCACCAAGTTGCTCTCCAGCTTCCGAAGTATTGTTTTGGCCGGAATAAATACTTTTTTCTCCAGGAAGTAAAACAATATTTTTTTGATGTACAAATAAATTTTGGACTTCATTTCTAAAGAAGAAAAGAATAATAAGCAGGTAATAAATACCTAATAAAATACCGATGGCATATGCATAGCTTGCCCAGCTGATATTGTTTAACATACTTCACAATTTTCATTTTCACAAAACAATTCATCACCGCAATAATTAAAACCGCCTACATTTTATAATCCCCGAAACCAATGACAGAAAGTTTTTTATTAAAAATAATAAGGCAATTAATAAAAAGAAATAGAATACACTCAGCGAAACGCTGTCATAAAAAGTTTGATAATTATAGTGGCCCATATCCTGGTAGAAAAAACTAAATAAGGAAGCAAAAAGTAAAACTACTCCTCCAATATTTAATACAGCGCGGATAGGATGTTTTACAGCGTCTGTATATTTCGCATAATTAAAAAGAAGTAGCCCAATACCAAAAATGGCTAACATAGCATAGATGCCCCCATGGATTAAGCCCAACAAAATATAGAAAAAATAAAATCCGCCGATCTTTTCCCCATCGATTAAAATGCATAAAAAACAAAGAATAAGAAATAAAGGATGCGTTATTAAATGTGGCAGTTTCATAATAAACATTTTATTTACAACCTATCAAACTTTGTTAAAAATTCGATCATAATATTCAATAATGATTTGAAGACAAAATTGAAAAGAATTGCATTGTCTGTAATTGCATTATAAAATTACACACTCTTTAAATTAAAGAAATTAATATATTTTAAGAAATTTCAAAACGCGGCTTTCATATTACTTAAAGTAACTTCTGTGACGCCCATGTAAGAAGCAAGGAATTTTGAAGGGACACGCAATAACAAATCCGGATGTTGATTTAAAAGATATTGATATTTATCAGGTGCTCTTTGCATGCGCATTGCATACAATCTTTGCTCACTTAAAGTATAATAACGTTCGGTTAGTACCCTACCAATAAAATTAAATTCCGGGAAATTTTTGTAAATATGTTGTAGTTCCTTATGAGAAATATAAAAAACACTTGAATCCTCCAAAGCCTGAATAAATTCTTTACTTTCAGTTTGGTTAAAGAAACTTTCTACACTTATAATTACATCGCCCTCTTTCATAAACCAGGAACTAACTTCCTTGGCATCTATTATATAAAAACACCTTAATATACCTTTATAAATAAAATGGATATCTTGGCTCACCCATCCCTTTTTTAACAAAAATTCTTTTTTCTTGAGATGCCTGCACTTAATATTTATGGCAAAGTAGCTGATTAATGCATCCGATAATGGATGTATTGATGTGAAGTATTGTAATAATTCTTCCATAGCAGAATAATTTTTGATCCTATAAAAGGACGTTATTAAATATTGCTGGTAGATAGAAGGGTTATTATTTAAAAATTGCTGTTGTTATATTAATATCAAGTGCAGTAAGAATTTTATGAAGCGAATCAAATCCAGGGTTTATTTGGCCTCTTTCAATTTTGCCGATATAACTGCTATCTGTGTCGCACTTAACTGCTAAATCTACCATTGTAAAGTTTTTTGATAGCCTAAGTTCCCTAAGTTTTTCCCCAAATTCAATTTTGGGTTTCTTCAAATTTAATTTATCAGCTAACTTCTTTTTCACTTTACAAATAGACAGCAATAGCATAGTGCAAAAAAGGTCTGATAATACCTTTTGTTGATTTCTTAATAAATATTAAGATTTTTTTATTAATGAGTAATTGTAAATAATAAACTTAAATCATAAGTCTATAAAAAAGAAGCGTTATTTAGTATGTATAACTTTCAAATAAAAATTTCATATCTAATCGTCTGTAAGGAATTAAAAAATTGATTACTATAACACTATCCTTATTTATACGCTTATTAAAAAACAACAACTATAAAGACCCTGCCCAGTACACCCTGCGTATTTAAAATACGCCTTCGGCAAATAAGCAGGGAGAACTGCGCCGGTTAAAGCAAATGGAGATTGGCTCCTGCCTCACCAACCACAATTCCAGCTATTTAGAATTTAAAAACCTTCAGGTCAGATTTAATAAAATAACTTAAAAACTCCTTCATCCTTATCTGACGCAAATTTCTTGACAGCCTTTGCCAAAAGCAAGGTCTGCACCTTCATTGCATTGCGGTTGGCCACTGGTTTTGTAAAAAATATACGCTGCGCTTTTTCGCTTTTGCGGCATAAACCACTGCGCTTTTTATTCCACAATCAAAAAATATTTTATTACAAAAACCTGGCTTTAGCCAATGCCTGTTTCAAGGCCGGGTTGCTACGATTTGAACGAACGAGGCATATGCCGACTTTGCACAATTACTTAACAATTAAAATTTACAATCATGGAAATGACAGCAAGATTAACAGGCTTATGTAAAACTTTCCATAAACCTGTTTATGTAAAGTAAATTGTTATGTAAAGCCATGGATTGCATCAGCAGATAAACCAATTAGTTATGAACGAACGTCAAAGCATCGCTTTACATAATAATATTAGAATCGTTTGAGCCAGGTAATTAAATTCTCATTCTCCGTCCACATGGGCTCTTCGCCTGGATTTACTTTGACATATGCTTTTTCCAATGCTGTGCGTTTTTGTTGTGAATCAGCCCTTGCATAAATCTCTGTGGTTTGAATGGATACGTGTCCCCATATATCACGTATATACACAAGGTTTACTCCTGCTTGAAGCAGGTGCATTGCTTTTGAATGTCTAAGGGAATGACAACTAATTTTATCAGGAATAATCATTTTATTTTTTTCTCTGGCGGTTGTGCTATATTTCCAAAGGATATGATTAACACCTGCCCGAGTGAGTTTTTCTTTCCTGCTGTTAAAGAAGAGTGGATGCATATTAGCGTGTGATTCGGTCAATTTATTTTCCTTTAAATAGTTTTCCAGATGGCCAATTTGTACATCCAGCATCGGAACCAATCGTGCCTTATTTCCCTTACCGATAATCTTAATTGTGGAGCGCTTATTAAGTCGTAGCATTGAAGGAGTTAAATCAATAATTTCCTGCACTCTTGCTCCCGTATCATACATTAAAGAAAGAAGTGCAAGGTCTCGCCGCCCTTTTATGGTCGTTGCATCAGGCTGTTGTAAGAGTAGTTTAATTCCTTCTATTGTCAAATAATTAACACTGTCGTGTGAGACCTTCTTAAACTTGATAGATAATATCTTTTGGCATTCATGCAAATGATCCAAACTTTCACATTGCAAATACTTATAAAAAGAATGAATGGCGGCAAGGCGTGAATTTCGGGTTGTACTGCTGCATTTTCTTTCTTTTTCAATCCAATCTAAAAACTCAATAATAGTTTCTTTTTTAATTTTCTCCAGCGTTATTTTTTCAAGTTTTACCTGCTTCTCATTTTGAATAAAATTCAAAAGCAAAACAAACGAGTCTCTGTAAGCTGTGATAGTATTGTTACTTGCTCCTTTTTCATTTGGCAAATACTTTGATATAAAATGGGATATATATTTTGAAAAATCAGTCGGCTTCATAATTATTAAATTTAGGGAATACGTCAAGGCATACCATGTTTACATCTTTGAGTAAGCTGGGATACATATTCGCGGTTAATCT
>Ga0123337_10003341_pt1 | contig 17205 bp, 3 predicted proteins | sample frozenSSSSmetaG_FD_89792 | JGI IMG/M metagenome (GOLD analysis project Ga0123337, IMG submission 89792) | Glacier valley bacterial and archeal communities from Borup Fiord, Nunavut, Canada, to study Microbial Dark Matter (Phase II) -... | ecosystem: Environmental > Aquatic > Freshwater > Ice >... | reverse complement strand
AGTGTTCCGTCGTTGATGATTTCGTCAGCCACCACGTCGAGAGGACCGGCGTCGCGGATCCACCATTCGTAGTAGAGGTCCTGGGTATTGCCTCCGAATTCACCATTGTGCAGGAGGCTGATTTTCTCACTGAAGGCATCGGCGGCCTCGATGACCTTGATAGCTCCGCGGTAGCGGTCCGGGATGATCTCGATGACATGTAACGAAATCGCGGCACCATTGAGTTCGGTGCGGTTGTTCTCCGCAACGGTGATGTAGAGCGACCCATTGGGAGCCTTGGTGAGGAGGTTCGGATTGCAGACAAGCGCGGAGCCCACGCCGAAGCTGTTGTTCGGAACGATCTCGGGTGTGGGGGAAGTGACCGGAGCCGTGAGGCCGGTGTTCCAGAACTCCGTTAGGTCGGTAGAATAGTCACCCGGCCTGTTGCGGAATCCTCCGAGGAAAACAGGAGCGGTGACGCTTTCGCCAGCCGCGGTGACTCCGTGGGGGTTCTGGGTGGCAAAGAAAATGCCATCGATAAGAGCCTGCCATGCGGTAGCACCTGATAGACCCCGGATCCGCTTGTATTCGTCGAGCGAGAGCGAGTTCGGTTCGAGCACGTTGAGCGGGTCGGGCCCGGCGGTGAGGTTCGAATCACCACTTTCCTTTTCGTTGAGACGGCCGCGGTGGACGACTTTTCCGGCGAGTGAGTCGAAGTAAAAGCGTTGCTGCAGGGAGCCGGGGAGTTCCTTGAAATACCATCGCTCCGCGATGACAAACACATCGCTGGTCGCTGGAGCGGCTTTGCCCGCCGGGGCGAATCCTGCGCTTGCCATATTGGCCACGGTGAAGGGGGACTCCCGACGATCCAGCGGACGCACGATCCGCGCCGAAGCATCGGCGGCGGAATGGAGATTGGTGTTCTCACTGGGTACCTTGCTAAAAACCATGCTCGGAGCGGCGCTGTCGAAGACGATCTCACTGGCGGCCATGGCGACGAGGGCGGGCAGACCGTCGGAGCCGGGCGTCTCGTTGAAATATTCACCGCCCTGATAGGTCAGGGTTTCACCGCGCTTGAGCTTGGGATATCCGGAGGCCCAGAACGAATTATAGACCACTTTGACAGGATTGAGGCTGGCACCGGTGCCGGTAAAGCGGGTGCCATCTTCAGGAAGCCAAGCCACCGGGGTGCCGACCGCCGTGCTAGGCAGATAGAAATCGCCGCGGAACGGATAGAAGAAGCGGTGGAAGAAGCGGCCGTTGCCGGACACGACCCAGGCGTTGTGATTGACGTCGCGCCAGAGGGTGCGCTGGTTGACGCCGTTGAGCTGCACGTTCTTGCCGCGCGCGTCGAGCATGGTGGAATTGCCGATGACGAGGTTGAGCGGATAGGGAGGGATCAGCAGATCACCTGCGGCAGCCAGATAGTCGAACTGATAGGCGAAGTTGAAAACGCCGTCCGGCTTCATGAGCAGGAAGCGATCCTCAGGCTTGGTGGCCGGTTCGTAGGTGAGACTCGGAGTCGCATCGACGATCGCGTCGGAGGGCCTCGGGAAGGGAAGGGTGCCGGTCCGGGTTTCAAAGACCTGATAAGCCGCCATTTCCGGCTCGCCGGTCGCAAGATTGTTTACCTGGGTCAGAACCCAGGGCTCCGACGTGTAACCCGGACCCTTCCCGTTGATGTCGTTCTGCAAGGCGAACGCCGCGAGAGGCGGATTGTTAGGAATCGTCTCGCCGAGATTCCTGAGCTTGAGCGCCGCTCTGCCCGACGGGGCGGCCAGGGCGTGTTCTTCATTCGGATTGTAACCCGCGACTGCCGTGTCCGGTTGGTTGTAAACGGCGAGATCGGCATAGTTCGTTAGATCGAAAACCTTTTGCGGCATGCCCGTAACATCGATTCCCTCGCTGCCGATGCGGCTGGCGATGTAGATCGCCTTATTCTTGTGCGGGCCGAAGGTGGGATAGGCCACTTCGTTGTAGGCGGCCGCCACGTAAGGCCAGGCCACGTTCGGGTTGATGCCGGGAACGCTCAAGTAAGGGTTTTCGTAATAGGCTACCTCGAGGCGACGGTTGGCCTCCAGAAAGAGTTGGCTGTGGTTCACCGGAAAGACCGGGCCCCAACTGCCCACTTCGGCGCTGCGGTCATAGAGATTAGCATTGTAGTTGGAAACCGGGTTGAGGACGTAGCCGCTGCCGCCGAAGTTGGCGTTGTCGAGCGTGCCATCGAGTCGGGTCGCGACTTCCTGGATGCCCACGCGTGCCCAAGTGCCGGCAAACTCGCTGGCAGGTGCGGTCACCGGGCCGATTCCGACATCAGCGATGGTGCCTTGGTTGGCAAAGGAAGAACTGGTCGGTGCGTTCTCGAAGCTGAACCAGAGGCGCGGAGGAGATTCCCGGAGCTGATTTGCTGGGAGCGTCTTCATGTCACGAATCGTTCTCAAGCGAAGGACCTCGCCTGGAGACAGCCAGGGATACGCTTCCGACGGCAGGCTGAAGAGTCGGAACTGGTCGAGCTGCAGGCGGCTGAGTGGATCCGCTCCGGCACCCAAACGGATGGAGTTGGAGTTCAGGCTGCTGCCCACGGTGGAACTGGCTGGCGGACTGGTTCCCAGTGCCATGCTAACTAGCCCTTGTTCCTGGCGGATGCCGTCCAGATAGAAATCGATCACGGTGACCTCGAATCCGAAGGGATTGAATGGAAATGCGTGAATGACGCAGTGCCGCCACTGGGAACCTGACGTCGGATAGGGCTGAGTCACGGAGATGCCCAGATAGTTCGTGGTGATCGTGGAGGTGGCCGGGTCGAGCGTGACCTTGAGTTTGCCGGATCCGGTTTCCACGATGGTCACGGGCCCGTCATCCGGCCGCAGGTCCTTGGCATTGAGCCAGAAGTCGATGACGAAATTCTCGCCCGGGTTGATACTGGCGGTGGTGTTTCCGCCACGCTGGATGATGCCGAACGCGCCGTTGTTCGCCTGGCTGCCGCCGCCGAGTTCGAGACCTCGGCGTCCGAGGACGAGCCTTTCGTCGCCTGGGAGAAGCGGGTTGATCGGTGAGGACTCGACCACACGCACTGCCAGCTTTTCCTCAGTTAGATTGCCGGTTGCTGCTTCGTCCGGATTCGTCCGATAGCTGTAGAGCAGCACGCTGCGGCCCGCGCCGGCCGTCTGGAAGGGCCGGCCTGATCCAGCGGCATCGACGGTGGCGTCGGTATTCGAATCCGTGTAAGTCAGGTCTTGAAAAGCCCACTCGTCGCTGCTGCTGATGTCCAGCTTGGTGGGGGGGCGGCGCGCTTCCGAGGCAGCGAAGAGGTGGCGGTAGTGGGCGGATGGTGCTGCGGGGAAATCGGGACTTACCGTGGCAAGGGTCGTTTCGGTCACGTAGTAAAGAGGGAGTCCGCCTGGATTTGAAAGCACGGAGTTGCCTTGGTAATCGAGAACGGGATTCTGATTGGCAACCACGGTCGTCTGGCGCTGACCAGTGCCATTTTCAAGCTCAGAGGCGAGAGGCACGACATCCGCGGGGTAGCCGCTAACAATTTCAATCTTGTAGGATTGGTTGGGGGCATTCAGGTCCGGCCAGTTGATCCGGTTGCTTCCCGGGTGGACCGGATGGAGCATGCGACCGACCGCATCCCAACGTAGCGGATTGCCGATGGGGGCTCCCGTCGGTGGCTCGCTCACGGGCATGAGGAACGCTGCCGATGGACCGGCCAGGCTCAGCGCCGTGCCGTTGGGCAATGCGGGCACCAAATGGATTCCGGGGTTGAGCGGATCAAATGCCTCGCCCAGCGGGATCAAGGCCCGGAAGACGGTCGGCTGATAGGACCAATGGATTTCGGTGGGCTTTTCAACGGCATCAATGCTCAGGACGCGGGCCAGCCGCCCGGCGACCTGGGTGTCCGTTAGAACCGAGATGTCAGCCCCGAGGCTGGACAAGTCTCCGCCGGGAGGAACCGAAAAGTCACCGAGGGTGAAGCGGCGGTCGATGCTGCGGTAGAAGGATCCCACATCCACCTTGCGGCCGGTGTCGAGCCAGACATCCTTGTTCGGGCCGCTGCCATACTCGATGCTTTCCACGGCGGTTCCGGCCGCGTTGTAAACCCGCACGAATGACTGGCCGTCGAAAGCCGAAGGTGTTTCCCCCGGTTGTCCGCCGGCGGCGTCGAAGCGGTAACGCAGTTGTCCATTCCAACGCCATTTGACGCGGAGCCAGTTGTCGATCGTCACGGGCTCCGCCGCCACCCGGTTGCCTGCCAGATTTCCGAAGAGAACCGGAGCGCCGTCGACGCGCAGGGTCGTGCGAGCCTCGGCCGGAAACGAGTTTCTCACTCCGGCACCGGGATTCGTAAAGCGAAAGTCCACCCCAGCGGCAATCCCGTCGGCTGATAGCGCGTGGGCCGTTACTGCCGCGACAGCAGGTGAGCCGTTGGTGTCGGGCTGAAGGGCTTCGAGCCAAACCGAAAAGTTGTTCAAGCCGCCCTCAAGCCGATCGCCGATCCGGATCGCCGGGCTTTTTTCTGACTCCGCGTAGGCAAAACCGATGGTATTCTGCGTGCCGCGGAGGATGGCCGGCCGGTAGCTCGGATCCGTTGTTAGCACCGGAGTTCCTGCCGCAGTGAGGGGAACGGGCATGGTTTGCTGATAAACGAGCACTCCGTCGCGGTGGATCCGGATCTCACGCTTCGTCGGGGTGGCGACCGGGAAGTCAAACACCACGGTCCAGTGGTGCCACTCCAGTCCCACCAAGGCTGAGGGAAGTTCAGCCAGTTTTCGATAGATTCCCGTGGGCTGGGCGGTGGAGGGCACCACTTCCTCGATGTATAACTCTCCGTCCGCCCGCACGCCGACCCTCATGGAGTTCAAGTTGCGTCGTTCATTACCAAGCTCGGTCAGATATCTGCTGTTAGGCGGGAACACGTCGGGACCGGTTTCAAAAAACACCTGGTCCCTTCCCGAGTCGAGTTTCCGGTCAATTTTCCCCCACCATGCGAAGGACAAGCCATCCCGCGGAGTGGTGAGCTCCGGAGTATTTACAAACGCCCCTGTAACGGAAGCTTCTTGAAATTTCGTGTATTCGTCCGCAGGCGTGTTCAAGGGGGCGCGTCGGATGTTACTCAACTCGTAGCCTGCGCTCTCGAAGCGGAAGCCTCCCGTGTCCGATTCCACCACGCGGTCGATCGCCGCGGTCAGCTCGGTATCCTTGGGCACCCAGGTCCGGCCGATGATGGGGCTGGGCGCGCCGGTGGCATCGCCTGGATCGGGTTCGGTGCCGGGGGCCGCTGACGTGGTGGCGGACTCGATGAACACGGCGTATTCAAGCTCCCATTTCCAGATGATCTTCAGATCGGTGGTCACTGTTTTCTTGAAGAACAACTCGGTGCCCTGGATCGGCTCGCCGTCGATGGCATAGCCAATGCTCTTGGCACGGAAGTAGGCGACTTTTGCCGGGTCGGGGTCATTGACGTTGCCGATGGCATCGAGCTCCTTGAAATCTCGGTTCAGATAAATATACTCCGGAGTATCAAAGGTCTGGAGAGTGGCGGGCGGGGCACCGAATGAACCAACCCGCGGCGTCACCCGGCCGGCTCCGTATTCCGATTCGATGGTGACGAGAAAGCCGATGGCGAGATTCAGGTTCTCGGAATCCGAGCTGCCGGATTTTGACGCCTGAAGCTGGACATTGAAAATGCCACCCACGGTCGGTGTGCCGGTGATCAATCCGGTGGTCGTGTTGACAGTCAATCCAGCAGGCAAACCTGCGGCGCCGTATGTGGTCGGACTGCCCGAGGCGACGATCTGATAACTGAAGGGAAGCCCCTTGGTGCCGCTGACACCCGGCGAGCTGATGTCGATGATGACGGCCTGGGCATGGAGCCCGAGAGCCGAAAGGAGCAAGAGGGCAAGGCCGAGAAGCGGGGCCTTGAAGAGTGAGTGGATGTTCTGCATCGGATGAAGTGGGGAGAAAGTTTGCCAGGTTTTGGAGTTCACGGCGCGGCATCGAGAGTGGCGACACCACTGACACGTTCGAGGTCGACACGGCCGGAGAGTTCGATGGCCGAACTGATGGGGCCTTGCATGATTTCGCGGAACGAGCCCGTGAGCCGGCCGGAATTCGGTTGCGCGGAATCGAAGACGATGCGGATGGCGCGCGTGATATTAGGGCCGGCCGCGTGCTTTTGATGGAAAGCGTGGCGGAAGGGATTGCTGCGGTGGAAGCGGTCGATGGAGAGGTCGCACTGGACGGTCTTGCCCGGACCCATGGCACCGGCCATGGAGTGGGTGAGTGTATAGTTCTCCGCGAGCGAGGCAGGCCGGGTTGCGCGGCCTATCAGGAAACTTGAAAGCCCTTCCTCGGTGAGATCCGGGTAGGCGGGATCATCGAGCAGGGCCGCCTGGCTGGCGGCGTCCAGCTTGCGCGGCATGTCGAAGGCGACGGCTTCGAGACGCAGTCCGACTTTCTTGCCATTGCGCTCGTTGATGCCTTCGAAGAACGGGATCTTCGCGGGATTGACCACTAACACAGGCACCGGCGCGACTTCCGGGTCTGCGGTCTTGGTCTGCATGATGGTGACCTGCGAGAGTAGCGAAACCGCGCCGCCTGAGTTGGAATGAAGCAGGATCCGCAGCGGAGCCGAGCCTGCAGCAGGCCGCACGGGTGCGCCGTCCTCGACGATGCTGGTGACGGAATCGATGATCACCTGTCCGACCCACAGGCCTACGACCGTTCCAGATTCCGATCCAGGCAGGAGGTCGGTGGGAGCTTGGATCTGATTGTTGAGAGCAGTGACCGGAAGCCAGAATTCCGCGCCGGCTGAGGCGGTGGCCAGTCGGTAAAGATTGGTCCGGCTCACTTCGCCACTGGTCCAGTTCCGTTTGGCACCCAAGGTCAGGACCTCGGTGGAGCCGGCCGCGATGGCCTCGCCGAGCGCGGCGGAGGCGGATTCACCTGCGGCGGTATCGACCGTGTTTCCGAGAACATACGAAAGCGTGTCGCCCGCCGGTTGGACCACATGAAGTCCTAACGAACCCGCGCCGGGGTCCGCCGTGATGAGATCCAGCGTGGGAGTCGCCGAGCCAGCGCCTAAATTGGTGAAGACCATTTCCTGGAGATCGAGAGAGAGTGTCGTGGCACCGGCAGATACCGATACGGCATCCGTGGGACTGCCGAAGTTGAGCTTGCCCAAGGAGGATAGGTCGAATTCTAACGACACCGGCCCCATGTAGTCCGAGGGGCCGCTGCAGAAGATCCAGTAGGCCACATCATCCTTAATGAGGGCTGACGGAGAGACGACCGCCCAGTTTCCATTTGTGGCGAGCGAGTAAATCCGGTTGAGGGGATGCTTGGTCCCTGATGGGGAAAAGAAATTCTGGAAGGAAATGCCGCCCTTGATGCCGAAGCCGAGAAGGTTGTAGCGGTCGGGCGTCCAGGTGGGCCGATGGAAGCGAGCCTTGCCAGTGACCGTGAAGCCGAAGGGGGGCGTCGCGGGCGCGACCTTCACCAGATAGGGACGGTTGCCGGAAACGGAGGCGAGGTTGTTAGTCCCGGTCGGATCGGTCCGCAGCCATTGTTCCCACTGATCCTGATTGAAAGTTCCGATGGCTCCGGGCGCGCTGCCGAAGAACTCCGAGAGGCTGGCGAGTGGCTTGGGGCTGGCGATCACCGTGATGGCCGGATTGATGAATACATCCTCGGGAGCCTTCGCCTGGCCGATCCTCACATCGCCAGCGGCGAGCGTTTCATTATCGCCGGGCAGCGCGGGGTCGTTGAGGAGGGTATCACCAACCTGATAGGTTGGCTCGATTTCCAGCCAAACGGAGTTCCACCCGGCGGACAGGCTGATTTCCTGGCCCGCGGTTTGCGCTTCCAAGGTGGTGCCAAGGAGGGGAAATCCGAGAATGATTCCCAAGGCGAAGCGGGAGGAAAGTGTGGAGAGACGATTCATGGTCTGGATGCTGGGGATTTTCACGGATTTGCCTTGGTGACCTTGAGCCGCATGAACTTGGCGGGGTTGCTTCCGGTCGATACGGATGCGCGAATTCTGTTGGAGGTAAAATCGCCTCCGACCGGCTGTTGCGTGATGCCTGTGGAATGCCACAGGTTCAGATCTGGCGACCACTCGACCGTGTAAACGAGGTCAGTCGCGGCAAGAACCTGGGTGTAGGTCAGAGTGAGTAATCCGCCGCCAAAGCCCGACTCCGGTAGGCCGGCGACTGAGTTGATATTGGGATCGAGGCCGAAAGCATACTTGAGGAGATTCGAGACACCGTCCTTGCTGGGGTTTGCGGCAGGTCCGGCTATCAGCGGATTGCCGGCATCAGTGCCGAAATGGAACAACTGCCAGCTCGCAAACGGTCCTTCCACCGCGGTGAAACTGACGATGTTGCCGAGCGTGGTGCCGCCACTATTGGTGGCGATGGCGCGGTAGTAGTAGGTGGCGCCCGGAACAAGCCCGGTGAGTGGCAACGACACGGATAGCGTCGAAGCTCCTGTTAGTCCTGTTGCAACTTCGACGATGACCGTGGTCGGGGTGATCCGGCGGATGGTGTTGTTGGAGATTTCTCCTACGATCACGTCACCGGATGGGTCCACCGCCACCGACACGGGTGTGTTGAACTGGGCGACCGGTCCCAAGCCGTCCATTGTCCCCGAAGAGCCGCTGCCGGCGTAGGAGGTGATCACGCCTAACGGAGTGACCTTGCGAATGCGCTGGCTCGAACCATCCGCCACGAACAGGTTGCCATTTTCCGCCAGGGAGATGCCCCATGGATCGGACAAGCCGGATGCAATGAAAGTATCGACGGTTCCGTTAGGCGAAATTCTGCGGATTTGGCCGGAGCCGGATTCCGTGATATAAACCACGCTGCTGACGCTCACCGCGATGCCCCGCAAGTCAGTGAAGCGGGCGCTTTCCGCCGGACCATTGATAGATCCATTGAGACCGGATCCGGCGAGGGTGGAGACGGTGCCGGAGGGGCTGATCTTCCGAACGCGGCGGTTTCCCCGATCCGCCAGATAGAGAGTGTCGTCCGCAGCGATGGCGAGCGCTCCGGGATTGGAGAATCGGGCGGCGCTTGGATCTCCTTCGGTAAAGCCTGACAGCCCGAGACCCGAGTGAGTGGTGACTTGTCCGTCTGGAGAGATCGCCCGGATGCGGTGGTTGCCGGAATCCGACACATAAAGCGTGCCATCCGAGCCGACTGCGATTCCGGCAGGGCCACTGAAACGCGCGCTGGCGACCGGGCCGTTTTCAGTGCCAGCGGTGCCGCTTCCGGCCACGGTGGTGATGACGCCAGCCGGGGTGATTTTGCGGATGCGATGGTTCAGTTCGTCGGCCACGTAGATATTGCCCGAGGCATCGGTGGCGATGGCGATGGGTGCATTGAAGCCAGCGCTCGATCCAGCCACGGTGGTGACTGCGACACCATTGATGTTAGGGTCCTGCGAGTAGGCAAACGAAACCGTGGTGGCGCTGGCTTCCGGATTCACGGTCGCGTTCAAGGTGGCGATCCCATTGCCCAAACCGCTGGGAGAACCGGTGACGACGGTGGGAGGATTGCGCACGATCCAAGTGATGGGGATGTAAAATATTCCCTGGTCCGGATCATCACAGCCGATCGTCACCAAACCGTTGAAATTCCCGCCTGCGCTGGCATCGACCGTGACTTGAAATGCGAGCGAAGCACCCGCAGGAACCACTCCCGTGCCGCCGGTGATTTGGACACCAGGTGTCGTGATGACCGGGCCGATGGTTAGATCCCATTCTCCTTGGTTGGTGACTTTGAAAAAGCGGATGATCGGTGTGCCACGCGCTGTGATGCCGAAATCGACGGCCTCCCCGCTTTCAAGCTGGGGTGAGTCCGCGCCCGCGCCGTTGAAGATCGCGATTACCGGATCGGTCGGAGTGGTGAAACTCAGGATCTCTCCGTAGATCGGTTGGGACGGGTTGCGGCCGTTGGTTGCCGAGGCGCGGAAATAATAGGTGGTGTCCGCGAGAAGCGTTTTCGGCAGCGCGATGCCGACATTCACCGCGTCGATGGCGTTGAAAGTCTGCGGCAAAGTGATGGCAGGCGGTGCGTCGCGCGAGATCCTGCGGATGCCATCGCCCTGCTCGGTTAGATAGATCGCTCCATCGTAGCCTCCGGTAGCGACATTCGTGGGGCTGGAGAATTGCGCGGCGGTGGCCGGATAGAGAAATCCGGATGACGGCGAATCGAGTATTCCGGGGATGCCGGAACCGGCGAGGGTGATCACTTGGCCATCGTGGATCCGGCGCAGGCGGTGGTTGTCCCGGTCCGCCACGAGCACGCGGCCATCGAGGTCCACGACAACGTCCGACGGATAGGAAAATTGCGCGATGCCCGCGTCACCATCGAGGAAACCAGAGATCCCGGTCCCGGCGGCCGTGGAAACCGTGCCGCCACTGATCAGACGGACGCAGTGGTTGTCGCTGTCGGCGACATAGACATTGCCGAGCGCATCGATCGCCACGCCGGTCGGGTTTCTGAATTGTGCGCTAGTGGCGGCTCCCTGCACATAACCCGCCGTGCCGTTGCCCGCCAGGGTGTAGAGGGCTCCTCCACTGACGAGCCGGATGCGGTGGTTGCCGCGGTCAGCGATGTAGATATTTGTGCCTGCCGCATCCACCGCGATGCCGGTCGGGAAGAGCAGTTGTCCGTTGGTGGCCAACGGGGCATCGGCAAAGCCAGCGATGTTAGATCCTGCGATGGTGGTGACATTTCCGCCGGGTGTGATCTTGCGGATCCGGTGATTGAGCTCATCCGCGACGTAGAGATTGCCCGCCACATCGACGGCGATGTCGCTAGGATGATCGAACCTGGCGGTGTTTCCCGGACCATCGGCGAAGCCGGGTGTGCCGTCGCCGGCGAAGAAGATCATCGCTCCTTCCGGCGTCCGCTTGAAGATCCTGTGAGCTCCGCGGTCGGCGATGTAGAGATTCCCTTCGCCGTCCACGGCCATTCCCTGCGGATCGCTCATTGCGCTGCCAGCAGGTTCCACTTTCAGAGGACCTTCGAGATTCGGGTCCGTCGAGTATTCGAAGGTGACGGTGGTGGCACTTCCTTGTGGGTCAACGGCGGCATTGACTGTCGCCGCGCTGCGGGTGATCCCGGTGGCGGCGGTGGTCGTCACGCCGGGAGCATCGAGCAGATAGAAACTCTGGCCGAGCGGCTGCGTGCTTTGATCCGAAAGCGAACGCCAGCGGAAATAATAGACGGTGTTAGGATCGAGGCCCAGCGCCTCGGCGTTGATGGTGGCGGTGAGGTTGCCGCCATTGACGATGGCGGGCACGAGGATCGCATTGACGACGATTTTCCGAATCCGATGGTTCTTCGCATCCGCGACGATCAAGTTGCCGTGGAGGTCCACGATCAGGCTGGTCGGGCCGTTGAAGCGCGCGAAGTTCGAACTGCCATTGACCATGCCGCTGGTGCCGAGTCCGGCGACAGTGCTAACAAGTCCCGCCGGGGTAGTCACCTTGCGGATCGAGTGGTTGTTTTCATCCGCTACGTAGAGATTGCCGAGTGCGTCCGCCGCCAATCCGATAGGGCGGTTGAATTGAGCGGCGGCACCGGTGCCGTTCACGGCTCCCGCGATCGATCCGGCGAGCGTGCTGACGATTCCGCTGGTGTTGATCTTGCGGATGCGGTGGTTGTCGCGGTCGGCGATGTAGAGATTTCCCGCGCTGTCGAAGACCACGCCGAAGGGGGTGTTGAATGTGGCCGCAGTGCGCGAGCCTTCGGTTGCTCCCGGGGTCCCGGTTCCGGCGAATGTCTCGACGAGCCGGTCGTTCACGGTGATGCGCCGGATGCGGTGGTTGCCCGTGTCCGCCACGTAGAGCCTGCCAGCGTTGTCGAAGGCGAGGCCGTGCGGAGCGCTGAATTTCGCCGCGCTGCCGGTCCCGTCGCTGAATCCGGCGGTGCCGCTTCCGACCAGCGTGGTCACCGTCCATGGCAAGCCGTTAGTCACAGGACGGCTCAGTTTCCGCACACAGTGGTTGAGGATGTCGGAGACGTAGAGATTGTTGTCCGGACCCACCGCGAGGGCACCGGGGATGGCAAAGGTGGCCGAAGTTCCCGGGCCATTGGCGAAGCCGAAGCCGCCGGTGCCCGCGATGGTGCTCACCACACCGGCCGGGCTGATCATGCGGATGGTGTTGTTTCCGGCGTCTGCGATGAAAAGGTTGCCAGCGGCATCCTGGGCCACGCCGGTGGGGTTGTTAAACGCCGCGCCGGACACCGAGCCATCGGTGAGCGCCTGAGCTCCAGAACCGGCGAACGTGGTCACACTGGGCAGGAAATTCGGGTCGGTGGAAATTTCGAAACGCACGCCCATGGTGGTTAGGGCGGGGTTGATCGTCGCGCGGAGGACCAGCCCTGACAGGCTGTAATTCGAGGCCGCCGTCTCGAAAGCACCGATGTCGGGACCGGCGGACAGAACGCGTTCGGCTCCGCGCTGGTCGGTGAGCAGTGTGGTGGCGACCCCCTTGTCGATCGCCGGGCTGCCTGGAAGCAGACTCATCGTCGGGGTGGATCCGCCATTCCGGGCGAGCGGAGCGAGTCCGGGATCGATGCGATAGGCGTTGGTGCTGACGATGTCGCCGTTCCCATTCGGATTGCCGATGGGGAATTGATTGGTGAACCAGCTTTCACTGCCGAGCAGGTTTCCGCCCAGGGTGGTGATGGTGGTGCCGGAGACGCCGAGATCGAAGTCCGAGGAACCGCTGTTAGCGGCGAGGATAGTGTTTTTGAACTGGGCGGTTCCTCCTTGGGTGAATATCCCGCCGCCATCAAGAAGAGCGGTGTTTCCGGAGATCGTGCTGTTGGAAAAAACGAGGGCACCGAAATTCAGGATGGCGCCGCCGAGCCCCGTGGTGGACGTGTTGCCCGCCAGGGTGGAATTGGTAACGGTCAGGCTGCCGGAGTTGCTGACGATACCGCCGCCGGAAGCGGTCGCCTCATTGTCGTGAATGGTGGAGCGCAGGAGTGAAAGATTTCCACTGCTCGAAAGGCCGCCGCCACCCGCCGTGGCGAAGCAATGGTGGACCGTGCTGGCGACCAGGCTGAGATTGCCGAAATTCTGAATCCCGCCACCGGCCTGGGTGGTGCGGCCGCCGGTAATGGTGAGAGAGTTGAAAACCACGTCCTGCACGCCGGAACTCACATAAAAGACGCGCTGCCCGGTGGTCGCCCCGTTGCCATCGATCGTGATGCCGTCCGGCAGTGAGGAGGCGTCGATATACAGGCTCTTGGTGACGGTTAGGAAATTTCCTGTCAGCGTGATCGTCTGCCCGTTTAGCGCGGGCGCGAAGCTGATGATCTCGGGTGGCGTGGTGCCCACAACCTCTAGCAGCGCGTCGCGCAGTGAAATCCCGTTGACCGTGACGCCGTTGTTTTCATCGCTGAGATTATCGACCACCAGGTTTTTCGGGCGGGTGGTGAAGCTGTAAATGGTCCCGGAAATGACCGATCCATTGTAGGTGGTATCCACCCGCCAGTAGTACGTGGTGGCGGGCAGGAGTGACGTGGTGAGCGTGTAAGGCGAGACCTGGGTGCCTTGGGAAACGAGGGAGTTGGAGTTCGTGCCAAGGAAAACTTGCGAACTGCTGGCACCGGGTGCCGTCCAACTCAGGGTCGGACGCACCGTCACAGTCGTGGATAACACGGTTGGGCTCACACCAGTGGTCGTGACTTCCACGGCGCCGATGTCCTTCGCCGCGCCCACCGGGCGAATCGCTCCGCGCTGATCAACCACGAGCGTGGAAGTGCCAGCCGCATCGATCGCCGGGCTGCCGCCGCGAGGTTGCATGGTCCTGCTGGCCCCGCCATAATCGGCTAGGGACGAGAGTTGCGGATCACCACTCGTGAGGTTGTTCGCCCCGGAAAACGATCCGAAGACGTTGGAATCCGTGGCTGCCGTGTTTCCAGCGACGATCGTGTTGTTGAGAGTGATGCTTCCGGAAGTCCGATAGAGGCCGCCACCGCCCAGACTGGCGGTATTGCCGGAAACGGTGCAGTGGTTCAGCGCCAGGATCGAGTTGTTATTGAGAATGCCTGCGCCGTTGCTGGCGGTGGTGTTGCCGGAAAGTGTCGAGTTGTTGAGCGTGAGGGTGCCGTTGAGGTTGGAGATCGCACCACCGCCGTTCGCGGTGAAGGTCGAGTTGTTGATGGTGAGGATCCCTTGATTCAGAAGCGCCGCACCCGCTGCGGCACTGCCTTGGGTGATGGTGAGGCTGTTCATCGCGGCCAAGGTTCCGGTCGCCACTTCGATGACCCGGGAAGTGTTGTTAGCGGAGATCGTAATCCCATCGGCCAGTGAGGAGGCGTCGATGGTGAGCTGGGTATCGATCAAAAGCAGGCCGGTGCTGAGCGTGATCTGGCTGCCACTGAGTCCGGCGGCAAAGACGATCGAGGTATCCGCCGCGGCCGTGTCGACCGCGTTGCGCAGCGAGCCCGCTCCGGCATCGAGGGCATTGCTAACAGTAACCGTGGGGCCGGTCTCGACGGATCCGCTGTCCGCCTTGACGCCAACGACGCGCGTGTATCCCCGCTGGTCGGTGGCCAGTGCGGTGGTGACCGCCGCATTGATGGCCGGGCTGCCCGGCAGGGGCCGCAAGGTCTGGGTTTTACCGCCGTTGTTTCCTAGCAGGGATAGCAGAGGGTTGATTTTCGCGCTAACAATTCCGGCGATGTCATTATTCACGTTCGGATTTCCGGCGGGGAATTGAGTGGCAGCGCCGTTGTTGTCGCCGATCAGGTTGCCGCCCTGGGAGGTCGTCGTGCCGGCGAGAAGGAAAACATCGGTGGCCGTGTTGGTCGCGCTGTTGCCGGCGATGATCGTGTTTTTGATCTGGAGGGTGCTGTTCTGTCCGAAGATCCCGCCGCCTCGCAGGCCTTGATTTCCGCTGATCGTGCTGCTCTCCAGATTCAGCGAGCCAAAGGAGAAAATTCCGCCACCATCGTTCGCCGAGATGTTTCCCGCGACTGTCGAGTTGGTGAGGGTGACTGCCGGGGTGTCGGTGCAAATCCCGCCGCCGATGTTCGTGGCGCTGTTGTTGGAGATCGTCGACCGGGTCAGGATGAGCGCGCCGGTGGTGTAGATACCGCCGCCCCGAATGGACGAGTTACACGAGGAAACCGTGCAGTCGATCATCGTCAGCGTGCCGGTGGTGTATTGGATGCCGCCGCCGTTCCCCGTCGTGTTGCCACCGGTGATCGTCAGGTTGTTGAGCGTCACGTTGGTGCCCCCCATGAAGAGAACCCGGGACGCCTGATTTCCGGAGATTGTAATGCCCTTGGAAAGCGCCGAGGCATCGATGGTGAGGCTCTTTGAGGTGGCGAGTTCGGTCCCTGCCAAGGTGATCGTGCCGCCGTTCAAGCCCGCGTTGAACGTGATCGTTTCCGGTGACACCGCGTCGATAATCGCCTGTCGCAGCGACCCGGCTCCGGAATCCGCCGTGGTCGTGACGACGCCGGCGCGGGCGTTGAATCCCAGAATGAACATCATCAGCCCGGTGCTAATAGTGCCGATGACAGAGCTGCGAAATCTCCTGCGATTTAGAATTTCAAAGGGGCGCTTTCCAAGAGGATTGAGAAATTGCATCGGCAGGGGGTGGCGGAGCGGTTGGGCGGGAATCGACAACGACGACAGTTTTTTGACGCTTATCGATGCGCGGACTAGAAAAACCTTTCCAGCGTGTGCACAGCCCACAGGGAAGTAACGATATAAAAAAAGTTTTTGAACTGAGCGCGGGATCCATCATGCGGAATCGTGCATCGTGCAATTTCCGTTAGCAGTCGAGATCGGTGAAGGTTTGTGAGCTAACGACGTTAACCACAGATCTGGCTTCGGTGACCGTCATAGACGTTGATGTGAATCCCGGCGGTTCTCCGACCTCGTCGAAGCCGGCGTCAGCGTGCGCCTGATGCATGCCAAGGAGCCCGTTCCCAGATTCCGGGAGGACTTCGACAAAATATCCCAATCTCGTCACCAGCGACCTGTTGGAGCGGATTTTTTATCCCCGCATCCACACCAAGGCGATCATCATGGACGGACGGCAAGCCTTCATTGGGTCCGCCAACCTGACCGGCGCAGGCCTCGGGGCAAAAGCCGCAAACAAGAGGAACTTTGAAGCGGAATTCCTCACCACGGACGCCGACCACCTGCGGGAGATTATGGACTGGATCGATCAGCTCTACCTGGGAGAGCTATGCCAGAGGTGCCAGCGACGCTCAGAGTAGCCGTAGAGTCGGAACCGGAACCCTACCCAAGCGTAGTCGTTCATGCGAGGCAGGACCCGTGGGTCGTGATGGTGCGCTCCAAGCGACGGGAACCCGGGTTCAAGCGGCGAGGGAACACTTGGATCCCGCACCTACCGCCATGGAGGACTTGGTGTGTCAGAGACCCAAAATGAAGTCCAGACCGAGAAGGTCCCGTTCGAAACTGCCGGAAAACTGCCGGAAGAGGAAGTTTTCAGGCCACAAAAAAGGGAGCCTTTCAGCCCCCCTAAGTCGTTCATTCTAAAAGAAGTACCCCGGCTTGGATTCGAACCAAGGACCAATTGATTAAGAGTCAACTGCTCTACCAACTGAGCTACCGAGGCGTTGGTAATCTGTCACCGGAACGGCGACGCGGGGAGATGTAGCAACTCCGGACCGGAGGGCAACCGTAAAATTCCACGGATTTCCTGATTCTTTTCCGGAGGAGTATCTCATGGACAAATCGGCCGTCCGGCACGACACCCTTGCCCGCTCATGCCACTGCTCCACGAATCCCGCCAGACACTCCGGTTGGCGCTGCCCCTGATGATCGGGCAGCTCAGCCAGATGCTGTTGGGGGTGGTGGACACGGTGATGGTGGGGCATCTGGGAGTGAAGGATCTGGCGGCGCTGACTTTTGCCAACTCGCTTTTCCATGTGCCCTTTGTTTTCGGAATCGGGCTGCTGACAAGTGTTTCGGTGATGACGTCGAATTCCCGCGGAGCGAATGATGCGGCGAGGGTGCGCGGGAGTTGCCGGCACGGACTCTATCTCTCGCTCGCGCTGGGCTTGCTGACCGCGGCGGTGGCCTGGGGGATTTCCTATCGGCTGGATGTTTTCGGCCAACCGGGGGAAGTGACGGCGCGGACGACGGGATTTTTCAGGATCATCATGGTCTCGGTGATCCCGGCGCTGGCATCGATCGCGCTTAAAAACCACGCGGACGCGT